>Ga0182030_10000314_pt1 | contig 85896 bp, 81 predicted proteins | sample 812S3MmetaG_FD_121299 | JGI IMG/M metagenome (GOLD analysis project Ga0182030, IMG submission 121299) | Permafrost microbial communities from Stordalen Mire, Sweden - 812S3M metaG (Illumina Assembly) | ecosystem: Environmental > Terrestrial > Soil > Wetlands > Permafrost | place: Sweden... | reverse complement strand
TTAGGCGTTCTACATGTGGCTCGGCGCATGCAAATGCGCAACCCACGGTACTGCTGGAGGCAGACCTCTTTCTCTTAAACCTTGAACGCCCGCCTTACCCAGCGCGGGCCATGATGTCTAGCGCCGGGGCAGCGCTGCAAAGGCTTTAGACCCCGGGCTCAACCGGCGGCGGCGTGCGCTCGAAGCGCGCGCGCGCCGCAATGATTTCGCGCGTGTGTTCGTGCGACCAGTTGATCACCGCATCAATGCGCGCGAGCAGCCCGCGACCCAGTTCCGTGATCGCGTAGCTGACGCGGGGCGGCCGGGTAGCGAGCACGTGTCGCTCGATCAGTCCATCGCGCTCGAGGCTGCGCAGCCTCAAAGTCAGCATGCGCTGGGAGATACGCCCCTCATGGCTTAAGCGGCTGACCAGACGGCGCAGCGTCGTGTGCCGGAATTCACCAATCTCGAGCACGATCAGCAGCAGCGGACTCCATTTGTCGCCCAGCCGCGCCAGCAGCTCGCGCACCGGTGCGCGCCGGTCCAGGCTGTCCTGGCCCATCTGGGCAGTGCGCCGCTGCAGCCGCGCACGGAGCGGTGCCAGATCGCCGCCCTCGAATTCCTGTTCGATGATCTCCATGGCGCTGTTCATCAGCTCCGTCGCATCACGTATTGCAGCATGAGTCGTTGGCATGGTGCCCTCTGGGTCCGGCTGCGATCCGCAGCCTCATCAAAACCGCGCGCCAGGTACAGACCTGTGCCTATACCGCGATGGTACAGGCGCTTGTGCTTGGCGCAAGAACTAGAATCGGCCGATCGCTCTAGCGATTTTTTTCGGCGCCGGACCGGCCGCCACGGAATGGTGCTGGCAGCCTATCTTGCCAAGGCGGGTAAGGAAGGTGCTGCCGCTCGAGCGCAAGATCTGAGGCGGCGGCGTGGCAGTGAAGAGGTTTGATGATCTGAAGCTCAACTTCGCCACGGTGGCGGCCGCGCGGGCTCAGCGCATCGTGACCAGCTCTTCGGCGCTGGTCGGGTGGATCGCCACGGTGTCATCGAAATCCCGCTTGGTGGCGCCCATGCGCACCGCGACCGCGAAGCCCTGCAGCATTTCATCGGCGCCCGGGCCGATCACGTGCACACCCACGACGCGCTCCTCGGCGCCGACCGTGACCAGCATCATCTCGGTACGCTGCCGGCGGGTGGTCAGGCTGTAGTACATCGGTACGAAGCCTGAGGTGTAGACCTTCACGGCATCGCCATACTCGAAGCGCGCCTGGGCCACGGTCAGCCCTACGGTACCGATCGGCGGGTGCGAGAATATGACGGTCGGAATATTCTCGTATTCCAGGTGGCGACCGGCCTGGCCGCCGAAGACCCGATCCGAAAGACGCCGCCCGGCGGCGATCGCCACCGGCGTCAGAGCATGCGTGCTCGCCACATCACCGATCGCGTAGATCCCTTTGGCCGGGGTTTCCTGGAAGCGATCCACCGGGATCAGCCCATCCGGGGCTGGCCTCAGGCCGATGTGCTCAAGCCCGAGATCGGCAGTGCGCGCGCTGCGGCCGGTGGCCCAGATGACCTCGTTAAACGGACCCAGACGCCGGCCGTCGCGGGTGGTGAGTTCCAGCGCGCCGCCGCCCAGAGAGTTCAAGGCTGCCGGCGCCGTGCCGGTCTCGACGAGCATGCCTTCCTCGCGCATGATCTTGAGCAGCGTCTCGCCGAGCAACGGCTCGAAGTGCCGCAGCGGCCGCTCCCCGCGCATGATCAGCATCGTGCGCGTGCCCAGTGCCGCGAAGATGCCGGCCAGCTCAACCGCAATGTAGCCGGCGCCGACAATCGCGACCGTGGCCGGGCGCTCCTCGAGCGCAAAGAAGCCATCGGAGACCAGCCCGAGCTCAGCGCCGGGTAGCTCGGGACGCTGCGGGTGACCGCCGGTTGCAATCACGATGCGCTCGGCGCTGAGCTCGTGCTCGGCCACACGGATGTGGTGCGGCGCGCTCAGACGGCCATGCCCCCGCAGCAGCGTGATGCCCCGCCCGGCAAGATTCTTTTCGTAGATGCCGTTCAGGCGCGCGATGTAGGCCTCGCGCCGGCTGCGCAGCGCCCACCAGTCATGGCCATTTACACGCACATCGAAGCCGTAGCCGGCGGCATCCTCCAGGCCCTGGGAGAGCTGCGCGGCAATCCACATGATCTTTTTCGGAACGCAACCGACGTTGACACAGGTGCCCCCGAGCCGGCCGGATTCGATGACCACTACGCGGGCGCCGTACTGCGCGGCGCGCTGCGCGCAAGCGAGGCCACCGCTCCCGCCACCGATGACCGCCAGATCGTAGTCATAACTCATGATGTGCCGCCGGGTTGCTCGAGCCCTAGATTGGTCATGTTACACCGGCCGGCAGGCGCTAGAATGACCCCCCCATTTTCGTGACCCGCACCCCGACCGGAACCGTAATTCCCATGAGCGCCAATCCGCTGCTGAACGACACTGAATTGCCGGCCTTTGGCCAGATCCTGCCCGAGCACGTGGAGCCGGCGCTGACCCAGATGCTCGAAGAGAATCGCGCGCGCGTCACGCGGCTCGAGGCGCTGCCGGCGCCAACATTCGCCACCCTGATCGTGCCGCTCGAGGAGATGCGTCACCGGCTCTCGCGCCTGTGGTCACCCATCGGGCATCTGAATGCGGTCATGAACACCGAGGCGCTGCGCCAGGCCTACAACGCCTGCCTGCCGCTGTTGTCGGCGTATTCGACCGACCTCTCGCAGAGCGAGGCGCTGTATCACGGGTTCAGCCACATCGCGAAGACCGAGGCCGCAACGCTTGATGCCGAGCAGCGTGAGCTGCTGGAGCATGGCCTGCGCGACTTCAGGCTCGCCGGTGTCGCCCTCGATGCCGAGCACAAGGCGCAGTTCAAGGCGCTGATGATGGAATTGAGCCAGCTGAGCGCCCGCTTTGAGGAGAACGTGCTCGATGCGACCAATGCCTGGTCGCATCACGTCACCGACGCTGAGGCTGTGCGCGGCATCAACAGTGCGATCCTCGAGCAGGCCGCGGCGCGCGCCGGCAAGGAGGGCCTTACCGGCTGGGTGTTTGGCCTCGATCAGCCCACCTACGTCGCGGTGGTCACCGATTGCGAATCGGCCGCGCTGCGGCGGGTGTTTTATGAGGCCTGGTGCACGCGCGCCTCGGAGCGAGGTCAGAGCGCCGGCAAGTTCGACAACACCGAGACCATTGCGCAGATCCTGGCCAAGCGCCACGCGGCAGCGCAGCTGCTCGGGTTCAAGAGCTACGCCGAATACGCGCTGGCCGATCGCATGGCGCGCACGGTGCCCGAAGTCATCGAGTTTCTCGAGCGCCTGGCGGGGGCGGCGCGCGCCGCCGGCAAAGCCGAATTTGCCGAGCTCGAGCGCTTTGCCGGTCACCCGCTCAGCGCCTGGGATGTCACCTTCTACTCCGAGCGCCTGCAGCAGAGCCGCTTCTCGATCACGCAGGAGGAGCTGCGCGAGTACCTGCCGCTGCCGCGCGTGCTCAGTGGCCTGTTTGAAGTGGCCGAGCGGCTCTTTGGGGTGCGCATCACGGAGCGCTCCGGGGTCAGCACCTGGCATCCGGATGTGCGGTTCTATGACATCCAGAGTCCCGAGGGCGCGCGCATTGCGAGTTTCTACCTGGATGCCTACGCGCGCCCGAACAAGCGCAGCGGCGCGTGGATGGATGAGTGCGTCAGCCGCAAGCAGATGGGCGGCCCACTGACGCTGCCGGTGGCCTATCTGGTGTGCAATTCGCTGCCGCCCCAGGGCGAGCGGCCGGCGCTCCTGACCCATGATGATGTGGTGACCGTATTCCACGAGTTTGGCCACGGTCTGCATCACATGCTCACCCAGGTGGGTTATCCAAGCATCGCCGGCATCAACGGCGTGGCCTGGGATGCGGTCGAGCTGCCCAGCCAGTTCATGGAAAACTACGCCTGGCTGCCGGAAGTGCTCGCGCAGATCAGTGCCCACGCCACTTCCGGCGCGCCCCTGCCCGAGGACAAGCAGCGCCAGCTGATCGCCACCCGCAGCTTCCAGGCCGGCCTGCAGACGCTGCGCCAGCTCGAGTTCGCGCTCTTCGACATGCGCCTGCATGCCGAGTACGACCCGCAGCGCGGCTCGCGGGTCTACGAGATCCTGGCTGAGGTGCGCGCGCAGGTCTCGGTCGTGCCGATCCCGGAGTGGAATCGCTATCCGCACAGCTTCGGACACATTTTTGCCGGCGGCTATGCGGCGGGCTACTACAGCTACAAGTGGGCCGAAGTGCTGGCGGCCGATGCCTTTGCGGCCTTCAGCGAGCACGGCAACTTCGATCGGCCGACCGCCAAGCGCTTCGTGGATGCGATCCTCGCCCGCGGCGGCAGTCGCGATGCCCTGGAAGCGTTCATCGAGTTTCGCGGGCGCAAGCCGGACGTGCAGGCGCTGCTCAAGCTCTACGGCATCGCCGCCTAGCGCCCGCCGTGCATTTCTAGGGACCGGCCATCGTGCGCATCGCCACCTGGAATGTGAACTCGCTGCGGGTGCGGCTGCCGCAGCTGCTTGACTGGCTCAGTCTGAGCAACCCGGATGTGGTGGCGCTGCAGGAGACCAAGAGCCCGGATGAGAATTTTCCGCACGCCGAGCTCGCCGCGGCCGGCTATCACAGCACCTTCAGTGGCCAGAAGACCTACAACGGTGTGGCGCTGCTGGCGCGTACGGCGCCCACCGAGCTGGTGGTCGACATTCCCAACCACATCGATCCGCAGCGGCGCGTGCTGGCCGGCAGCTTCGGGGCGCTGCGCGTCGTTGATCTGTACGTGCCTAACGGGCAGAGCGTGGGCTCGGAAAAGTACGAGTACAAGCTGCGCTGGCTCGCGGCCCTGGAGCTGTGGCTGGCGCAGGAGCTCGTGCGCCACCCGCACCTCGTGGTGCTTGGCGATTTCAATATCGCACCCGAGGATCGCGACGTGCATGACCCGGACGCCTGGGCCGGTTCGGTGCTGGTGAGCGAAGCCGAACGTGTGGCACTGCGCCGGCTGCAGGCGCTCGGGCTCGTCGATGTGTTTCGCAAGTTCGAGCAGCCCGCAGACAGCTTCAGCTGGTGGGATTACCGTGCGGCGGCGTTTCGCCGCAACAACGGTCTGCGCATTGATCTCATTCTGGCCTCGATGCCGCTCGCGGCACATTGCACCGCCTGCACGATCGACAAGGAGCCACGACGCGCCGAACGCGCCTCAGACCACACGCCGGTTATGGCCGTGTTCGGAATTTAGAATGACCGAGCGCCCTCAAAGTGTGCGCCAGGTCGCTGGTACCGCCGGCGGGCGAGGTCTAAAATTTGCTGCGATGACACCCCTAGTGCCGCCGCGGCCGGATGCGCCGCCGGATGGACCCGCCAGTATGGTGAGCGTTCGCCGCAGTGATTATGACATCACCAACACCGTGCGGGTCAGTCAGCCCAAATCGGTCCTGCAGGCTATTGAACAACTGGTCGGCTCCACCTGGCCGGAGCAGTCACTGCAGCCGCTGACGCGCGCTATCGCTGATTTCGAACGGCTGTTCTCCGGCGCGATGCCTGGCTACGCCGGCGTCGATACGCTCTACCACGATCGTCAGCACACCCTCGATGTCACGCTCACCATGGCGCGCCTGGTGGTCGGTTACGAGCGCCAGGTCGAAGCGCTGTGGAAGCTGGGCGGGGAGCGGGCGCTGGCCGGGATCCTGATGGCGCTGTTCCACGATGTGGGCTACCTGCGCCGCGACACCGATGTTGGCCGCAACAACGGCGCGGAATTCACGCGCACCCACGTGACCCGCGGCACCGAATTTCTGGCCGAATACCTGCCCAGGATCGGTCTGCCCGATTGGGGTCGCGTGGCCGCACAGCTGCTGCACTTCACGGGCTACGAACGGCCGTTCGAGGATATCCAGACCGAGGATGCCCGCGACCTGCGCCTCGGGCACCTGCTCGGGACCGCCGACATGATCACGCAGATGGCCGATCGCTGTTATCTGGAGAAGTGCCGCGACCGCCTCTATCCGGAGTTCGTGCTCGGTGGCGTCGCGCTGGCCGCCGGCGCTCAGGGTCAGCACGTGCGCTACGCCTCGGGGCTCGACCTGCTGCGCCAGACGCCGCAGTTCGTCGCTGATACCCGTGCCAAGCGGCTCGATCGGGACTTCGGGCGCAGCTACCGCTACCTGGAAGTGCTGTTCGACGGGCGCAATCCCTACATCGAGGGGATCGAGCGCAACATGCAGTTCCTGCAGCAGATTCTGCGCAGCGAAAGCTGGCGGCTGCTGCGCCGGAACCCACCGCTCTACACCGCCGATCCGGATACCCAGATCAAAGTGCGCGGGCTGATGCTCGGCTACTTCAAGAACGCCTGGCTGCGCGACTAGCGCTCAGGCGCGGGCCACGCCGCGCACATAGCGGGCGTGGATGTCGGGCAATTTCTCCAGCACCGTCGCCGCCCCTGCCAGGTCCACCCCAAGCAGCGCTTCGCGCAGCACCTCGAGGCTCAGGGCCTCAAGCGCCGGTTGCGCCAGTGGCGCATAGCTCAGGTGCCAGGGCTCAGGCTGCACGCCGCCGCGGTCGCGGTCATACGGGCGGTAGAAGCCAAACTCTTCGCAGTGCGCACTGAGCCAGGCCTCGAGCCGGGCGAAGGGTCCGTCAACCGCGAATTCTGCCCGCAGCAGCTGCGGCTGCCGGCCCGGTGCGAGCGCCGCGCGGTCGATCACATCGAGGTCAGTCCCCCAGTGATGACGGCTCGCACCCGGCAGTGCTGACCAGAGCAGGATGGCCTCAACCAGCCCCGGTTCGGTCGAAGGTCGCGGCTGAAGGGGTGTGCCATCGCGCCCGAGCAGCACCCGCTCGCCGCGAAACTTGGCATTCCAGATCCCCAGCTGCTGGGCAAAATCGCGAAACGCGGACACCGGCTCGAGCGCAATCCCGGCACTGGCAGCCGCGGTGCGCATCGCCTCGAGCGGGGCAAACAATGCCGGGTGAAGGCGCAATTTCGTGCCCGGGAGCACCTGCACATGGCTGCTGCAACGCCCGGTCAGTGCCAGTTCATGCAGCAATTCACTTGGATTGGCAGGTGCGGCAGTCATCGGGCATGATTCTACGGCGCCGGGCGCTCTGAAGGGGGGTGCATGCACGCTTCCAATTTCAGACTGTTGCACATTATCGCGGTTCTGGTGAGCCTGGGATCCATTGGCCTGGTGGTTGTGCTGGGGATGATGCCGAGCACCTCCGAGCCGCGGCTCCTGCATGCCGCGGTCATCGCCTGCCTGCTCACGCTGCTGGCTGCCCTGTGGTCCTTGTACGAGGCACGGCGCATGAGCCTTGCGATCGCCGAGCTGACCGCCGCGGCCGAGCGTATTGCCGCCGGTGAACTGAGCCAGGGACTCACCCATGTGCGCCGCGGCCAAATCGGCCAGCTCCAGTACTCCTTCGAGCGCATGCGCGTGGTGCTGCGCGAGACCACCTTCACCCGCAACTACCTGCACAGCGTGCTCAACAGCATGAGCGATGCGGTGTTTGTAACTTCGCCCCAGGGCACGATCCGCATGGCCAATGAGGCCGCGCTGCGCCTGACCGGCTACCCGGAAGGGGAGCTCGTGGGCAGTGCCATCGACGCGCTGCTGGCCGCGGTCGACACCCCGAGCGCCAGCGCGCTCGAGGCAGCCTGCGAAAGCGGCGAAACGGTGCTGCGCACCCGCCCGGGCCAGACCATCCCGGTCTCCTTCATCGCCTCGCGCATCGCGACCTCGGATGCCGGCTTTGCCGGTGAAATCTACGTGGCGCGCGACATCACCGAGCGCAAGCGGGCCGAGCGGCGCATCCGCTATCTGGCCCGCTACGATGCGCTGACCAAGATCCCCAACCGCATGCAGTTCCAGCACCTGCTGCAGCAGGCGATCGCGCGCTCGCGGCGCAACGGCCAGGGGCTGGCGCTGCTGTACATCGACATGGATCATTTCAAGGAGGTCAACGACACCTTCGGCCACGCCTCCGGAGACCGCGTGCTCGAGGTACTGACCGAGCGCCTGCAGGCGGTCCTTAGCAGCGAGACCGTGCTCGGGCGCCTGGCCGGGGATGAGTTCGCGCTGTTCGTCGATGGCGTGAGCGCCGATGCCGAGGAGGCGGGCTCGCAGGTCTCGCACGTGGCGCGCGCCGTGCTCGATACGGCCGGTGCCGCCTTCCATATCAACCAGCAGGAAGTATTCCTGACCGTGAGCGTTGGCGTCGCCTTCTGCCCGCGCGATGCCGAGAACGTCATCGATCTGATCCGCAATGCCGATGCGGCGATGTACTACTCCAAGCAGAACGGTGGTAACTCCTTCGCTTTCTACTCCCAGGAGATGAATGCGGCGGCGGTCGAACGCCTGATGCTCAAGAGCAAGCTGCGGCGGGCCGTGGAACGCGATGAATTCGTGGTGCGCTACCAGCCCAAGGTCGATCTGAAGGATGGTCGCATCGCCGGCGCCGAGGGGCTGCTGCGCTGGCGCCTGCCGGGGCACGGGGACATCTCGCCCTCGCAGTTCATTCCGCTGGCCGAGGAGAACAACCTGATCAGCGCCGTGGGCGAGTGGGTGCTCGAGCGGGTGTGCATGGATCTGAACCTGCTGCGCCGAAGCGTCACCAACCCGGGCCGCATCGCCCTCAACCTCTCGCTCAAGCAGCTGAAGCAGGCGAGCTTCATCCTCAACTGCCGCTCGGTATTCGAGCGCCACAACGTGCCGGTCGAGAGCCTGGAGCTGGAGATCACCGAGACCACGCTGATGGCCGATCCGCGCCGTACCGTGCAGATGCTCGATCAGCTGGCGGCGATGGGCCTGCACCTGTCGATTGATGATTTCGGCACCGGCTACTCCTCGCTCTCAGCATTGCAGCAGTTTCCGATCGGCACGCTCAAGGTCGACCGCTCCTTCATATCGGGGGTCGGGCAGAGCAAGTCGCAGGAATCACTGGTGCGCACGATCATCGACATGGGGCATAGCCTCGGCATGCTGGTGGTCGCCGAGGGCGTGGAGTCCGAGGCGCAGCTGCGCTTCCTGCGCGAGAACCACTGCGATCAGGCCCAGGGCCGGCTGTTTGGCGAGCCGGTCAGCATCTTCGAGCTGCTCGAGCAGATGGTGAGCCAGCAAAACGGCGCTCCGGCCTATGGCGCCTATGTGGCCAACGCCGAGGCGCTCGCGCGCCGCGCCTGAGCGCGGCTGGCGCCGCCGCCGGCTTTACGCCGATAATGGCCGCACACGGGTCGAGTAGCCGCTGTGCTTCGCGGTCATGGCCTGAAGCTGTGCGGGGCCGATGCGTTACCAGGAAAGTCGCGAACAGTCTGCTGAGTTGCTGCGCCTTGTGCTGCCGCTGATGTCGCGGCATGTCGCCGGCTTCAACCCACTGACCTATGCGGTCTGGTACGAATACGTGCGCGGCTCCAACAGCGCCCTGAGTACCGCACTCGATGCCGCAATCGCCAAGGGCAAGCCGCTGGATGATGAGGATATCAGCCAGCTCTTTGATACCCACGTGGCGCTGCGCGATATCGAATCCTCGATGCGCATGCGCAATCGCATGGAAAAAATGCTTGAGGAAGTCAACCAGGCGACCAGCCAGACCAGCACCGAGGTCGCGCACTACAGCGATGGTCTGGATCGCTACCAGGAGCGCCTGCGCACCGAGCAGGCGCCGGCGGCGGTGGCCGAGGTGGTCGGCTCGCTGCTCTCCGATACCCTGCGCGTGCAGGTGCGGACCACGGATCTGCAGCAGCAGCTGCACCAAAGTTCCGCGGAGATCGAGCAGCTGCGCCAGGATCTGCAGGCCGCACAAGGCCTGGCGCATACGGATCCTCTGACCGGGCTCCTGAACCGGCGCGGGCTTGAAAAGCACGTGCGCGATCGGTTCAGCGGCGCTCTGGCAGGCTGTGCGCTGCTGCTGTTTGACATCGATGAGTTCCGGCAGATCAACGATGCCCATGGCCACCTGCTGGGCGATCGGGTGATCAATGCCGTAGGCCACAGTATCCGCCGCCTGATCGAGCCGCAGGGCGTGGCGGCACGCTTGGGTGGCGAGGAATTCGCGGCGCTGCTGGCGGATCGTCCGGCGGAGGAGGTTGCGGCCCTGGCCGATAGCATCCGCGGCGCCGTGGAGCGCGGGCGCATCAAGCGTCAGGATCAGGATGCGAGCGTGGGTGGCGTGACCGTCTCGGTCGGTGCGGCCTTCGGCGTCGGCAGCGAGAGCTTTGAGGCGCTGCTCGAGCGCGCCAGCCGCGCGCTGCTGCGCTCCAAGCAGGATGGCCGCAACCGGGTCACGGTTGCGGCACGCACGGCAGCAGGAGGGCCGGCCTGAGCGCCGGAGACGCTAGCCGCTCAGATTCTGCGCGGCGAACTCCCAGTTAAGGAGCTTATCGAGCACGCCGCTGATGTAGTCGGGGCGCTTGTTCTGGTAATCCAGATAATAGGCATGTTCCCAGACATCGATTGTCAGCAACGGCTTCTTGCCCTGCACCAGCGGTGAATCGGCATTGCCGGTCTTGATGACCGCAACCTTATCGCCATCCAGGGCCAGCCACGCCCAGCCGCTGCCAAACTGCGAGGTCGCCGCGGTGGCCAGTTCCTTCTTGCAGGCGTCGACGGAGCCGAAGGCCGCCTCGATTTTCTGCTTCAGAACAGCCGGCGGATCGCCACCGCCCGCGGGCTTGAGGCTCTTCCAGTAGAACGTGTGGTTCCAGTCCTGGGCGGCATTGTTATAGATGGCCGTGCGATCGGCCTTGCCGTAGGTCGCAGCGATGATCTTCTCGAGCGGCTGGCCGGCGAATTCCGTGCCGGCAATGGCCTTGTTCAGATTATCCACATAGGCCTTGTGATGCTTGCCGTAGTGGTAGCTCATCGTGTTCGCTGAAATGACCGGATCGAGCGCATTCTCGGCGTAGGGGAGTGCCGGCAGCGTAAAGGCCCCCGAGGCATCGGCGGCACTGGCCACTCTCATCGAACCGGGGACCGCAGCCATCAAGGCGGCCTGGCCAGCGACACTGAGCATGTCGCGACGGGTCAGTCCCGGAAGGTTGGCGTTGGGGGTCGTGTCAGTCATAGGAAACTCCTGTGGTGGTGCAGATCAGTGCGGGTCAGAAGCTCTCAGGCCGCCCGCATTGGGGTTTAGCGCAGATGCTACGCCTTTGCCTTGGCGGGGCAATCAGAGGACGCCTACAGCCGCTTCACGGTGGGCGCGGCATTTCCCGCAGTGCGCCCAGCGCCTGGCGACGCGACTCGGCCAGATCCACGATCGGGTAGGGATAGTGCACCCCCAATGTGACACCCGCGCTGGCCAGCAGCAGCGGCGGTGCCAGCCACGGCGCCTGCAGGTGCGCATCGGGCAGCGCTGCCAGTTCCGGGAGCCAGCGGCGCACGTAGTGCCCTTGCGGATCGAACTTCTGGGCCTGGCTCACCGGATTGAAAATGCGAAAGTACGGCGCTGCATCGGCCCCACAGCCGGCACTCCATTGCCAGCCTTGCGTGTTGTTGGCCAGATCCGCATCCACCAGGGTGTCGAGAAACCACTGCGCCCCGGCGCGCCAGTGGATCCGCAGATTCTTGACCAGGAACGAGGCGACCACCATGCGCACCCGATTGTGCATCCAGCCACTCGCCATGAGCTCGCGCATGCCCGCATCCACCAGCGGAATACCGGTCTCGCCTCGCTGCCAGGCCTGCAGCTGTGCAGCGTCCTCGCGCCACGGGAAGGCGGCAAAGGCCGCGCGCATGGGCGCCTCGGGCAGCGTGGGCCAGTGATGCAGCAGCTGGTAGGAGAAGTCTCTCCAGAGCAGCTCGCTCAGGAATTTGCTGCTGCGCCACTCGGCGGCACTGCGGCCGCGCGCCGCCGCGGCTGCGCCCACGGCGTGCCAGATCTGCCGTGGCGAGAGCTCGCCCCAGTGCAGATGCGGCGAGAGTCGTGAGGTGCCCGCGACCGCGGGTTTCTCGCGCGCATCCGCATAGCGCTCCAGCGCGCCGTCGATGAAACGCTCCAGCTGCGCGTGGGCTGCCGCTTCCCCCGGGCGCCAGTGGGCGGCGAGCGAAGTCATCCAGTGCCGGTGAGGGACCAGCTCGGCCAGCACTGCGGGGTCGGAGGCTGGCCAGTGCGCCGGCACCGGCAGCGCGCGCGGCGCGCTCAGCGGCAACGGCGGCTCGATCTCACGCAGGAAGGCGCGCCAGTAAGGCGTGAAGATTTGAAACGGTCCACCGCTCTGGGTGCGAAGCTGCTCGGGCTCGGCCAGCAGCCGGCCGCCGCGGCACTCGGCCAGTAAGCCGGACTCACGCAAGGTGTGCTGGAGTGTCAGGTCGGCCGCCGCGAGCCTCGGCTCGTAACGACGGGTCCAGAAAATGGCGTCGGCACCGCTCTCGGCGACCAGCGCCTGCAGCACGCGTAGCGCGGGCCCGCGGCGCACCAGCAGCTGCGAGCCGCGCGTAGCCAGTTCGGCGGCGAGCGCCTGCAGGGACTGACCGAGCCACCAGCGGCCGGCCCCGCCGCTCGCCCAGGCGCTTTCCTCTTCAGCGGCATCGATGTACAGCGGCAGCACGGCGCCGCCGCGCGCGAGTGCGGCCTGCAGCGCACTGTGATCGGCGAGCCGCAGGTCCTGGCGGAACCAGAGGATCGAGAGCTTCATGGGCGCACAACATGACCGGATGCGCGCCACTTTGCCAGGCTCCGGGCGGGCGCTGCGTTGACCGCAGCCACGCGCAGTCCCAAACTTGCCCGCCAGCCCCATTTCACTGGCACAGGATGAGCTGATCATGGCGGAAGTTGATAAACCGGCCAGTGCTGCGGCCCCACCCGATGAGGCCAAGAAACGCTGGCGCGAGCGGCTCGATAAGCTGCTGGCCCAGGCGCCATGCCGGAGCGAGGCGAGCCTGGTGCTGGCCGATCGCACGCTAAAGTATCAGGCCGTTGCCGAATTCATTCCGGTACTCGCGACCGGCATCGATGACAAGCGCGGCGAGCCGGAGGCGGCGATCTTCACGACCTCCTACTTTGCCAGCGGCGCGGACCCGGCCACGCGCCCGGTGTGTTTTGCCTTCAACGGGGGTCCCGGCTCCTCCTCGGTGTGGCTGCACCTGGGTGCGCTCGGTCCGCGGCGCGTGCCGATCCCTGAGGATGGCACGATGCCGGCGCCCCCTTACCGGGTGTGCGAGAACCCGCACTCCTGGCTCGAGCACTTCGATCTGGTGTTCATTGATCCGCCGCACACGGGCTTCTCGACCACGGCCAGCGAGGAGTCGCGCAAGAAGGCGCTCTCGGCCGATGGGGATGCCGCGATCCTGACCGAGTGCATCCGCACCTGGCTCGGGCGGCACCGGCGCTGGAACTCGCCGATCTATCTGGCCGGTGAAAGCTACGGCACCACCCGTGGCGCCATCATCGCCGACAAACTGCCCGAACTGGGGATCGCGCTCTCCGGGCTGATCCTGGTCTCGTGCGCGATGGACTTCCAGTGCCTGCATTTTCATCCGTGCAATGATCTGGCGTACGTGCTGTTCCTGCCCGGCTACGCGTGCGCGGCGCAGTATCACGGCAAACTCAAGGGGCGCCTGGCTGAGTCCCCGGCCGCAGCGCGCGCCGCCGCCGAGGCGTTCATCGCCGAGGAATATCCGGCGGCCCTGCAGGCCGGCGCGCGCCTGTCCGCGACCCGGCGCAGCAGCATCGTCAAGCGCGTGGCCGAGCTGAGCGGGCTGGCCCCGAGCCTCATCGATCACAGCAACCTGCGGATCAGTGATGCGAGTTTCTTCGTCGAACTGCTGCGCGATCGCGGCCAGATGGTCGGCCGTCTGGAGGCACGCGTGAGCGCGCCGATGGGAGCCAATCGCACGCGCGCCTACGAATTTGATCCGGGTATTGAGGCGCTGTATGCACCGTACGCAATGGCGGCGCAGGCCTACTTCAGCGACAGTCTCGGACTCGATACCCAGACCCGCTACGAGATCTTCACCGAGCCAGGCTACAAGCAGTGGGATTTCAACCGCGGTGATGCCAAGGGCAACAACTACCTGTGTACGAGCCCGGATCTGGCGCGCGCGCTGCGCCGCAATCCGCACCTGAAGGTGTTCGTGGCCAGTGGCTATTACGATCTGGGCACGCCCTACAGCGCTTCGGACTGGTCATTGGCCCAGCTCGATGCGCCGCCCGAAGTGCTGGCTCGCATCGAGCACCATCATTACGATGCCGGGCACATGATGTACACGCGCGAGCCTGATCTGGCGCGCCTCAAGCGCGAGCTCGCCGCCTGGCTCGGTGGCTGAGCGGAGCCGGCGCTTATTTTGCGGGGCGCGCCGTGCGGCGCGCGTGGTGCGAGCGGCCGGCGTACAGGGCCGGCGCTTCACTCAGGCGGTTCAGGTAGGCGCGGCGCGCCTCGGGCGTGAGCGCCTCCCAGTCGACCTTTATTGCGCCAACGCTGTGCAGCGCGCTGTCACTGACCAGCACGCCGCGCTCGCGCGCCGGGCGCCAGCGTGAGGCCAGCAGATCGGTGCGCCCACGCAGCAGCAGCTGCGCGAGCGCCCGGGCGATGCGCTCGCTGCGCGGCAGTTCACTGTGTTCGCAGTGCACGTAGTAGCGCGGCGCATCGCCGAGCGCCGCTGCCACCACCGGCACCGTCCCGTCCCCGGCTGAACTGACTTCATACTCGAACTCACCGGCACCCATCTGCAAGGCCGTGACGGTGCGCTGGCGAATGCCACACACGCAGATCAGCCGCTCATCGGCCGCTGCCAGCAGGCGCCCGGCCGTGCGGGCTGCGTGCAGCAGTGCAGGGTCGGGCTGCAGGCCGCTGCTCGGCCAGCTGGCGGGCTCGAACAGATCCAGCGTGGTCAGTGTCCCGATGGCGGGCAGCATCTGGTAGAGACTGGCGAAGCTGCTGAACACCTCGCGGGTCAGGACTTCGGCATTGTGCAGCTGATCCAGGGCCGCCAGCCGGCGCACCACCGGATAAGTACCACGCAGTGCCTGCACGGCCGCGAAGGAGCCGCCGTGCGGCGTGCCGAGGCTGATCAGCGTCCGCACATGCTCGAGGCCGGGGCCGGCGAGCGCCGCGCGCGCCACCAGGCCGCCCATGCTGTGGCCTATCAGTGCCAGCGGGCGTGAGTTTTCAGTGCGCAGCCGTGCGGCGAGCTCCGCCCCGAGCTCTGGCAGGCCCCAGCGCCAGTCATATTCATACAGGCGCGTATCGAACCCGGCGGCCTGCAGCCGCAGCTGCAGTGGCAGGTAACTGTGGGCGATCGCCCCGGCGGTTTTCAGGCCCGCATGCTGCGGGAGTGCCAGCTCCTGCAGGCGTCCGGCGATGATGTCGGCCGGATCCAGCCACAGCAGGTCCGCCGGCCATGGCGAGCGGCGTGGCTGCGAGAGCTGCGTGCCGAGAATCCCGGGGATGATATAAACGATCGGCTCATGCTGGATCCGCGTGCGCGCCGCGGTCCGCGCCAGACGCGCCAGCTGCTGGTACTCGGCCTCCCCGAGCAGTGCGATCAGTTCACGATGCGGCCGTCCCCTGGCCAGCTGCGCGCGCAGCGTCTCCGGCGTGCGTGCCAGCCGATCGTAGATCGAGAGGCTCGCAGGCTCACGGGCGCTCATCGGCCTGCGCCCAGACCGCTGCCGCGGCTCAGCTGCTCACACACCGCGCCAATCAGCGCCAGTCGCGCACTGCTCTTGCGCCACACCGCGCCGATGCGCCGCAACGGGGCCGGCTTCCGGAACGGCAGCACCGCCACGCCCCTGGCATTGCCATAGCCACCCTGGGTCGCCAGCGCGGGCAGCAGTGTCACGCCGACGCCCGCCGCGACCATCTGGCGCAGCGTCTCGATGCTGGTGGCACGAAAGTCCGCGCGTTCATGCACGCCGCTGCGCGCGCACACGGCGAGCGCCTGATCACGCAGGCAGTGCCCGTCCTCCAGCAGCAGCAGCGTCTCGCCCTCAAGATCGGTAACGCGTGCGTGGGCCCGGGCACTGAGCCGGTGCCCGTCGGGCACCGCCAGCATGAAGGGCTCTTCATAGAGGATGCGCGCGGCCAGGGCTTCGCCCGCGACCGGGGCCGGCAGTGCCAGAATGCCCATGTCCAGTTCGCCCTTCTCGAGCCGCTCCAGCATCGGCTCGGTCTGGTATTCATAGAGCATCAGCTCCACGCGCGGCAGTGCCTTGCGGATGCGCATCACGACCAGCGGCAGCAGGTAGGGACCGACGGTGGGCAGGAGCGCGAGTTTGAGCGGGCCGGCGAGCGGATCGCGCCAGCTCTGGGCGAGCGCCATGATCTCGGCACTGGTGTCCTCGATCTGCCGCGCCCGCTCGGCGATCGCCGCACCGGCCTCGGTCAGCCCGACGTGCCGGGGGCGACGTTCCACCAGCTGCACGCCCAGGTACTCCTCGAGCTTGCGCAGCTGCGCCGAAAGGGTCGGCTGACTGACGAAGCAGCGTTCAGCCGCGCGGCCAAAATGCCGGGTCTCGGCCAGTGCCGTCAGGTAGCGCAGGTCCTTGAGTTTCAGATCAGCCATGGTTTGGGCTCGATTACCGAAGTCTATCGTAAGTCTAAAATCAATTGAGGGCGCCGATCCTTTCCGGCGCTGCAACAGGCGCGCGCGCATGGCGGTGCGCTGCCCCCAAAGGTTAGGATCGCGCTCCTGTATTCAGGGGCAGCTTAGAGGACCGAAGGCTTTGCAGATACTGCTGGTGGAAGATGATGCGGACGCTGCCGGCCACATCGCTCAGGGGCTGCGCGATGCCGGTTATGCCGTGCAGCATTGTGCGGACGGCGCCCAGGCACAACAGGCACTGCGCGCGACGCAGTACGATCTGCTGATCGTCGATCGCATGCTGCCGCACGTGGATGGCCTGGTGCTCGTGGATGAGCTGCGCCAGCGCGGTGGCAAGACCCCGGTGCTGGTCCTCAGTGCCCTGGGCTCGGTCGACAATCGCATCGAGGGGCTGCGTGCCGGGGGCGATGACTACCTGGTCAAGCCCTTTGCCTTCGCCGAACTGCTGGCGCGGGTCGAGGCACTGCTGCGCCGGGCCTCCGGCGATGTGCAGCACGTGGGCGTGCTGCGGATTGCGGACCTGGAACTCAACGTGCTCGCGCGGCGCGTGACCCGTGGTGGCAAGGAAATCGATCTGACCGCCAAAGAATTCCAGCTGCTCGAATACCTGATGCGCCGCATTGGCCAGGTCATCACGCGCACGATGCTGCTCGAGAATGTCTGGAACCTGCACTTTGACCCGCAGACTAATCTCATCGACGTGCATATCAGCCGTCTGCGCCAGGCGATCGATAAGGGCTATGAGAAGCCACTGCTGCACACGATCCGTGGCTCGGGCTACACGATCCGCCTGCAGGAATAAGGCCCAAGGCCAGCGCCATGCCGCGCATCCGCTCCTCCACCGCCCGCCTTGCGATCCTGTACGTCTGCAGCATCGTAGTCAGCGTCGCCACGCTCCTGGGCACCGCCTACCTGCTGACCCAGCGCTCGCTGGCCCGCGAGGTGGATCTGGTCATCACCACCGAACTGGATTCGTTGCGCGATGAGTTTGACGATGGCGGGTTGGATCAGCTGACCGAGGAGCTTAACCGGCGGGCCGAGGACTGGCGGCGCACCAGTGCCGTCTACCTGCTGATCGACAAGGACGGCCAGCGCATCGCCGGCAATCTCTCGAGCTGGCCGGCGCTGCATGGGCAGTCCGGGCCGTGGGTCGAGTTCGACATCATCGCCACCGATGAGGATCCACACATCCAGCATCCGGTACGCGCCGAGATCTACAGCTTTGGCGACATGCGCCTGCTGGTGGGCACCGATGTCTCCGAGCGCCAGCGCCTGGTCGGGCAGCTGCGTGCAGCGACGCTCTGGGGTATTGGCCTGACCGCACTGCTGACCTCGCTGATCGGCTGGTGGTATAGCCGGCGCATCGCCGCGCGTGTCGGCAAGGCGGCGCTCGCCTGCGAGAGCATCATCTCCGGGGACTTGCGCCAGCGCCTGCCTGAGGATCAGTCGCACGATGAGTTTGATCAGCTGGCGGTGGCGGTCAATCACGTACTGGATCGGATCGAGCAGCAGACGGCCACGGTGCGCACCACCTTCGAGAGTGCCGCGCACGACCTGCGGGCTCCCTTGCATCGCATCCGCACGCGCCTGGAAGCGGCGCTCCAGGGCCGGGAACTCTCGGAGCGGGGGCGCCAGTCGATGACTGCCACCGTGACGGATCTGGAGCGCATCCAGCGCACGCTCGCGACGCTGCTGCAGATCGCGCAGGCCGAGTCGGCAGTACAGCTCACCGCCGGCCGGCGCGTGGATCTGGCCGAACTGGCCCGCTCGATCGGGGAACTCTATGGGGCCGAGGCGCGCGAGCGCGGGCTGGCGCTGGCGGTGAGTGCACCCCAGGCCGAAAGCGTGCAGGGGAATGAGCAGCTGCTGGCGCAGCTGCTGGCGAACCTGCTCGAGAATGCCATCAAGTACGTGCCGCGCGGCGGTCATATCTGGATCGAGGTCGGTGCCAACGCTGGCCGCCCGCTGCTGCTGGTGCGCGATGACGGTCCGGGCATTCCCCCGGCCGCGCGCGCCTCGGTGTTGCTGCCGTTCCGGCGCCTCGATCGGGATGCGACGGTGGAGGGCAGCGGGCTTGGCCTGAGCCTGGTGGCGGCCCTGATGCGCGTGCATGGCGGTACCGTGGAGCTTGCGGACAACCGTCCCGGCCTCATCGTGCGCTGTGAGTTTCCGCCGGCCGCGTGAACCCGATGCTGATCAATCCAGTCTCGCCCAGCGCCACTGAGCGCGGCCCGGCACCGCGGCGCGCGCGCCGGGCGCGGCTGCTGGGCAGCGCGCCGCTGCTGTTGCCGCTGCTCGCCAGTGCCGGCACCTGGAGCGTGAGCGATGATGAGGGCCGCACGCTCACGCTGAGCGCTCCGGCGCAGCGCATTGTCAGTCTTTCCCCGGGCGCCACGGCGCTGCTGTTTGCCGCCGGCGCCGGGGCACAGATCGTGGGCACCTCCGAATATTCAACCGAGCCGGAGGCTGCCAAGAACATTCCGCGCGTGGGCGACAGTCAGAGTTTTGACTCGGAACGGATCTTGAGTCTGCATCCGGATGTGGTCATCGCCTGGGTCGATGGCACGCCCGCAGCCCAGATCGCGCGCATCGAGCGCCTGGGGATCCCTGTGTACCGTCACCATGTGCAGCGCCTCGATGATCTGGCGGTGTCCATACGGCGCCTGGGACAACTGGCCGGCACACAGGCAGTGGCGCAGACGAGCGCGACCGCGCTCGAGCAGCAACTGCGCCAGATACGAGCCCGGTTTCACAGCGCACGCCCGCCGAGCATCCTGATCCAGATCTGGCAATCGCCGGTCTACACCGTGGGCTCAGGCGAGTTGTTGAGTGATGCGCTGGCGAGCTGCGGGTATCGGAACCTGTACGGCGATCTGAGCGCCGCTTCCCCGGCCGTGACGCTCGAATCGGTGCTGGCCCGTGCTCCCGAGGTGATCCTGGCACTGGCGCCCGATGAGGCCTCGGCCGCCCAGTGGCTGGCACAATGGCGACGCTTTCCGGCGATCCCGGCGGTCGCCCACGACAGGCTCATTGGCTTCTGGGATCAGGCCTTGAGTCGTTTTGGGCCGGCGACCGTGACCGCTACCGCGGCACTGTGCACGGCCCTGCGCAGTGCCAGCCCGCCCCCGGAGGCCGCAGTCGTGGTTCCGCCGGCTGGTGCTTGACGCTCCCTAAGCTCTCTGGCCATACTCAAAGGCTATGTTCTCCAACGCCAACACCTCTGCGATCTGCTGGTGGCCCCGCTTCTAAACCGGAGTGGGCGCTGGGCGTTAATTTCATCTGATCGGTTGATACAAGCACCAGACCCATCTGCCGGAGCGCCTCCGGGATGAGTCTGTTGCTGTTTATTGTTTGGAGCACTGTCATTTGAAGCCACCGTTCGACATTGCAGGGGACCTCGACACGCCGGTTTCGGCGTTCGCCAAACTGGCCCCGTTCAATCCCCGCTTCCTGCTCGAGAGCGTGGAAGGCGGTGAGCGGCTCGGTCGCTTCTCGTTCGTCGGTTTCGGGGAAGCCTTCGAGGTGCGCCTCGATGCCGGCGGACTGCACGTGGGCGGCCGCACCCATCCGGTGCCTGCCAGTGGCCCCGAGCTGCTCGCCGGTTTGCGCGCAGCGCTGGCGGCGGCGCCGCGACCGGAGCCGCATATCCCCGAGGTCCCGCTGGCCGGGGGCCTGGTGGGCTACACCGCCTACGATATCGTGCGCTTCTTCGAGCGTCTGCCGCGCCACGCGGCCCCGCTGCCGGCTTCGCCCCCGTTGCTGCATTATTTGGCGCCGCGCTCGCTGCTGGTGTTCGATCATCTGACGCGCGCCATCGCCCTGCTCCATGCAGGCAGCGAGATCGAGCGCGCCGCACTGCGCCGCGAAGTGATCGCGGCGCTGCGCGGACCGATGCCGCTGAGCCGCCGTGGTCCGGCCCGCTACTCCCCGCCGGTTGCCGCCTTGAGCCGCGATCAGTTCATCGCCGGCGTGCACCGCACGCAGCAATACATCGCCGCCGGCGATGTCTATCAGCTGGTGCTCTCCTCGCGCTTCTCCGGGCGGCATGAGCTTGATCCATTCCAGGCCTATCGGGCGCTGCGCCTGATCAATCCCTCCCCGTACATGTTCTATTGCCGCCTCGGCGAGATCGATGTGGTCGGCTCCTCGCCCGAGGCGCTGGTCAAGCTCAATGCCGGCCAGGCGCAGCTGCGCCCGATCGCGGGCACCCGGCCGCGGGGCGAGAATGCACTGCTCGATGTCGCACGCGAACAAGAGCTGCGCGCCGATCCGAAGGAAAATGCCGAGCACGTGATGCTCGTGGATCTGGCTCGCAATGATCTCGGCCGGGTCGCGCGCGCCGGCAGCGTGCACGTGGATCCGTATCGGGCCATCGAGCGCTACAGCCACGTGATGCACATCGTCAGCGGCGTGCACGGCGTGCTGCGCGAGGGGTGCGATGCCTTTGATCTGTTCGCAGCCACGTTCCCGGCCGGCACGCTGGTGGGTGCGCCCAAGGTCCGCGCGATGCAGATCATCGAGGAGCTCGAGCCGGTGCAGCGCGGGCTGTACGGCGGCACGGTCGGCTATTTTGGCGCGCGCGGTGACATGGATCAGGCGATCACGATCCGCACGCTGGTGTTCAACGGCGATGAATTCAGCTACCAGGCCGGGGCCGGCATCGTCGCCGACAGCCGCGCCGAGGCCGAGCATGATGAAATCCTCGCCAAGAGCGCCTCGGCCGTGCGGGCGCTGAAGCTGGCGGAGGCGGGACTGTGAAGGCGCGGCTGCTGCTGATCGATAACTACGACTCCTTTACCTACAACCTGGTGCAGGCCTTTCTGATTCTGGGTGCCGAGGTCGAGGTGTACCGCAACGATGCGATCGATCTGGCCGCGGCCCAGGCGCTCGCGCCCACGCATTTGTGCATCTCTCCGGGCCCGGGGACACCGGCACAGGCCGGCGTCTCGATCGCGATGATCCGTGCCTTTGCGGGCCGTATTCCGGTGCTCGGCGTGTGCCTGGGTCACCAGTCGATTACCGAGGCCTTCGGTGGTCACGTGGTGCGCGCCCCGCGCCTGATGCACGGCAAGACCTCGATGATCGAGCACGACGGCCTTGGTGTGTTTGCCGGCATCCCCAGTCCCTGCGAGGTGGGTCGCTATCACTCACTGATTGCCGAGAGCGCATCGCTCCCGCCCGAGCTGCTGGTCACGGCGCGCACCGCCGAAGGCGAGATCATGGGCGTGCGCCACCGGCAGTTGGCCATCGAGGGCGTGCAGTTTCATCCCGAGAGCGTGCTCAGCCCTGACGGGCCGGCGATGCTCGGCAACTTCCTGCGTTTCGCAAGCGGCGCCGCGCGATGAGTAGCGCACAGCCCTTAAGCGCAGTGCTCGAGCAACTGCTCGAGGGCCGGGCGCTGAGCGAAGAGGAAGCCTGCGCGTTGCTGCAGCGGCTGACCGCGCCCGATCTGGATCCGGTACTGGCCGGAGCACTGCTGACTGCCGTGCGCGCCAAGGGCCTGACGGGTATCGAACTGCGCGGCTTCGCCCGCGGCATGCGCGCACTGGCGCGCAAGCCCGAGCTGCCCGCAGGGCCCGCGGCCGTCGATATCGTGGGCACTGGGGGTGATCGCTCCGGAAGTCTTAATCTGTCCACGGGCGCCGCCCTGGTCACGGCGGCGGCCGGCCAGCGCGTGATCAAGCACGGCAATCGCTCGGTCTCGAGCCAGGCCGGCAGTGCCGATGTGCTCGAGGCACTCGGCCTCAAGCTCCCGCTGGATGAAATCGCCGCGGGGCGCTGCCTCGCTGCCTGCGGTTTCACCTTCCTGTTTGCCCCGCACTACCACCCGGCGATGAAGGCGATCGCACCGGTACGCCGGGCACTGGGCGTGCGCACAGTGTTCAATATCCTGGGGCCGCTCTCCAATCCGGCTGAGCCTCCGTTTCACGTGATCGGCGCTTACAGCCTCGCGACCGCGCATCTGATGGCCGACGCGCTGGCCGGTATGAATATCCGCCGCGCCTTTGTGATCCATGGGTGTGATGGCTGGGATGAACCGACGCCCGTAGGGCCATTCGATCTGCTTGAGGTGCACGAGGGCCGCGTGCGTTACGAGCGCCGCAGCCCGGCGGATTTTGGCTTGGCCACCTGTGCCGCGGCAGATCTTGCGGGGAGCGATGCTGCCGGCAATGCCGCCGCCCTGCGCGCGGTGCTCAGCGGCACCGATCGCGGCGCGCACCGCGATGCGCTGCTGCTGGGGGCGGCACTGGCCCTGGAAGTCACGGGGGCCGAGTCCTCACCGCGTGCTGCCATGGCGCGCGCCGCCGCCGCGATCGACAGTGGTGCGGCCGTGGCGCTGCTGGGCACGCTGGCGCGCTTTGGGCAGAGCGCATGAACGGGCAGGATTTTCTCTCCGGCATGGCCGCCTCGAGCGCGCGCCGGGTGCTGGCCGCGCGCGCGCGCCTGCCCGAGGCGCAACTGATGCAGCAGGCGCTGGCGAGCGCGCGGCCACCGGCCTTGAAACTGTCGGCGGCGGGGTTTGATGTCATTGCCGAACTCAAGCTGCGCTCCCCGGCGCTGGGCGCACTCGCTGCCGCGACGGCGGATCTGGATGCGCGCATTGCCGGCTACGCCGCGCATGGTGCCGCGGCGGTGTCGGTGCTGACCGAGCCCGAACGCTTTGATGGGGCGCTCGAGCATCTGGAGCGTGCGACGCGCGTGCTCCAGGGCCGCATACCGGCCATGCGCAAGGACTTTCTGGTCGATCCCTACCAGGTGGCTGAGGCGCGCGTGGCTGGCGCCGGCGGGGTGCTGGTGATCCTGCGCATGCTCGCTCGTCCCGAGCTCGACGCGCTGCTGCAGCGCGCCGCCGAACTCGAGCTGTTCGTGCTGCTCGAGGCTTTTGATGAGCGCGACATCGCGCTCGGTGCCGAGCTCGTGCAGCGGCATCGGGCCCGACAGGCGCTGCTGCTCGGGGTCAACTGCCGCGACCTGGTGACGCTGCAGGTGGTGCCGGGGCGCCTGGTAGCACTGGCGCCGCGACTGCCGGATGCCGTGCCGCGCGTGGCCGAAAGCGGTGTCGATACGCCGCAGGCGGCGGCACAGCTGGCGGCGGCCGGCTATGAGCTCGCGCTGATTGGCGGCGCGCTGATGAAGGCGCCTGACCCGGCGGTGTTGCTGGGTGCGATCCTGGCGGCCGGGCGGGCCGCGCGCCAGGGGCGGGGCGCCACATGTGGGTGAAGGTGTGCGGACTGACGCGCCCCGATGCGGTCGCGGCAGCACTGGAGGCCGGTGCCGATGCACTGGGTTTTGTGTTCTCGCCCTCGGTGCGCCAATTGAGCGCGGCGCAGGCGCGCTCGCTTGCCGCACCGGCACGCGGCCGCGCCGAATGCGTGGCGGTGACACTGCACCCCGAGCAGCAGCTGATCGATGAGATCCTGCGCGAGTTTCAGCCCGATCTGCTGCAGAGCGATCTGGAGGATCTCGAGCAGCTGAAGCTCCCCGCAACGCTGCCATGCCTGCCGGTGCTGCGCGCGGGCAGGGCGTTGTGCGCCAGCCGGCCGGCTCGGATACTGTTCGAAGGCCCCAGGAGCGGCGCCGGCGAAGTGGGTGACTGGGCCGCGGCCGCACAGCTGGCGCGCCAGATGCAGCTTGTTCTGGCCGGCGGCCTGTCGGCCGCCAACGTGGCCGCAGCGATCCGCGCCGTGCACCCCTTTGGTGTGGATGCCTCGAGCGGACTCGAGTCCGCGCCCGGCATCAAGAGCGTGGCGAAGATCAGAGATTTTGTCAGTGCCGCGCGCGCGGCCTCCTTCGATTGAGAGCACACCATGAATGAATTTCTGAAGTCGCTGGACTCCGAACGGCTCCTCGCGCAGCTGCTGGCCGGAGAGTTCCCGGATGCCCAGGGACGCTATGGACCCTTTGGCGGCCGCTACGTGCCCGAGACGCTGATCCCCGCCCACGAGCGGCTCGAGCAGGGCGTGCGCCGCTGGTTACACGATGCCGGTTTCCAGGCCGAGCTGACCCGGGAGCTGCGCACCTGGGTCGGACGCCCCACGGCCTTGAGCTTCGCGCCGCACCTGTCCGAGCGCTGGGGCGCAAAGGTCTGGCTCAAGCGCGAGGATCTGGCGCATACCGGGGCGCACAAGATCAACAACGCGCTCGGGCAGGCACTGCTGGCCAAGCGCCTCGGGGCGCAGCGCATCGTGGCCGAGACCGGCGCGGGCCAGCATGGCGTGGCGAGCGCCGCGGCCTGCGCACGCATCGGGTTGCCATGCACGGTCTATATGGGTGCGCTCGACATGGAGCGCCAGGCGCCGAATGTCGGCCGCATGAAATTGCTCGGCGCCGAAGTCGTGCCGGTGACCAGCGGTGATCGCACGCTCCGTGCCGCAATCGATGAAGCGCTGCGCGACTGGGTATCGGATCCGACCGGCACCTATTACCTGCTCGGCTCTGCCGTCGGCGCTCATCCGTATCCGTATCTGGTGCGTGAGCTGCAGTTGATCATCGGTCGCGAAGCACGCGCCCAGATGCTCGAGCAGCACGGTGCCTTGCCTGATGCGGTGATTGCCTGCGTAGGCGGCGGCTCGAACTCGATTGGCCTGTTTCATCCGTTCCTGGCCGATCGCAGTGTCGAGATCCTGGGAATCGAAGCCGGTGGCCATGGCGCTGGCCTGGGCGAGAATGCCGCGACCTTGAGCTTCGGGCGACCGGGCGTGCTGCATGGCAGTTTCTCGATGCTGCTGCAGGATGCGGACGGGCAGATCCAGGAAACGCAGTCGGTTTCGGCGGGCCTCGATTATCCGGGGGTCGGCCCCGAACACGCGCTGCTGATGGTGACCGGTCGGGTCCGCTATCTCTCGGCCGACGATGCGGAGGCGCTGCACGCGGTCAAGGAGTGCTGTGCCGGTGAGGGCATCTTGCCGGCGCTCGAGAGCGCGCATGCACTGGCCGGTGCGCGGCGCTGGGCCGCCCAACATCCGGGCAAGGCGGTGCTGATCGGGCTCTCCGGGCGCGGGGACAAGGACATGCCGACTTTGTCGCAGACCCTGCTGGCGCCGGGCGCCGCGGTGCAGCCGTGAGCCTCAAGCCGCACGAGCGGATCGCCGCGAGCCTGCGCAGCGCCTGCGCCGGGGGCACACCGGGGCTGGTCGCGTTCCTGACCGCAGGTTACCCGAGCCGCGAGCGGTTTCGCGCTGATCTTGCGGCCATCGCTTCCGCAGCCGATGTGGTGGAGATCGGCATTCCCTTTACCGATCCGATGGCTGATGGCGTGACCATCCAGCGCTCGAGCCGCGAAGCGCTGCGCCAGGGGGTGAGCCTGGCGTGGATCCTCTCCGAGCTCAAGGCGCTGGCACCGCAGCCCACGCCGCTGGTATTGATGGGCTATCTGAATCCGCTGCTCGCTTATGGCTACGACCGCCTGGCGAGCGATGCCGCGGCCGCCGGTGTGTGCGGTTTCATCGTGCCGGATCTGCCGCTCGATGAGAGCGCACCGCTGCGCACCGCCCTGGATACCCAGGGCCTCGCACTGATCCAGATGGTGACGCCGGTGACCACCCCGGAGCGCATGGCGCGGCTGTGCCAGGCGAGCCAGGGCTTCGTGTACGCGGTGACAATGACCGGTACCACCGGCAAGAGCGCCGCGGTCCCGGCCGAGATCGGCGCCTATCTGCGGCGCGTGCGTGATCTGGCCAAGGTGCCCGTGTGCGCGGGCTTTGGTATCCGCTCACCGGCCCAGGTCGCTCAGTTGCGCGGCCAGGTCGACGGGGTGATCGTCGGTTCGGCGCTGGTCGAAGTGCTCGAGCGCGGTGAATCCCCGCAGGCGTGGCTCGCGAGCCTGAGATCGCCCGGCCCTTGAGCCGGAGGCCGAATGAGCGAGCGCATCCGGTGGGCCTCGCGGTCCTGCTGGCGCTGCTCTCGGCGCTGGGACCGCTCACCGTCGACACGTTCTTTCCTTCCATGCGCACCATCAGCGTGCGCTTTGGCGTCAGCCTGTGGCAGACGCAGCAGCTGCTGACGGTCTATATGCTGCCGTACGCCTGCATGTCGCTGGTGCATGGCTCGCTCTCCGATGCCCTGGGGCGGCGGCGCGTGGTGCTCGTGGCGCTCGCGCTCTATGTGCTGGCCTCGATCGGCTGCAGCGTGGCGCCGAGTTTTGCGATCCTGCTCGGCTGCCGTTTCCTGCAGGGCCTGGTCGCTGGCGCGGGCCAGATTGTCGGCCGGGCGATCGTGCGCGATCGCTACAGCGGGGCCGAGGCGCAGCGCATGATGAGCATCATCTCGATGATCTTCAGCGCCGGGCCGGCGCTGGCACCCCTCATCGGCGGCTGGCTGCAGGTCACGCTCGGCTGGCGTTCGGTGTTCGGTTTCATGGTGCTCTATGGCCTGGGGCTCGGCTGGGCGGCCTACTACCACCTGCCCGAGACCCATCCGCCATCGCAGCGTTCGCCTCTGCACATCGTGCCGATCCTGCGCCGCACCGCTCAGGTGATGAGCCACGCGGAGTTTCTGCGCCTGGCACTGGCCTCGGGCCTGTGCTTCGTAGCACTGCATATTTATCTGGGCAACTCGCCGGCGATCATCCTCGATCACTGGAAGCTCGATGAAACGCAGTTCTATGTGCTGGTAATCCCGATTATTGGCGGCTTCACCATCGGTGCCTGGCTGTCGGGGCGCTTTGCCAGCACGCCGCGCACACGCTGGCAGGCCGCGGCCGGCTTTCTGATCCTGCTGGCCACAGCGGTGCTGATGCTGCTGCTGCAGAGTCTGATGCACCCCCCGCCGCTCTACCTGCAGCAGCTGGATCTGATGATGTTGGCCTTTGGCCTGCAGCTGATGTCTCCGATCGTGACGCTGAAGATTCTGGATCTGTTCCCGCAGGCGCGCGGCGCGGCCGCATCGGCCCAATCCTTCCTCAGCCTGATCATGGGGACGCTGGCAATGGGATTGTTTGCACCGCTCCTGGTCGAGTCGATGCTGCACATCGCCTGGGCCGCCCTCGGCGTCGCCACGGTAGCCTGGCTCCTGTGGCGCCAGTCGCTGGCGCACCGCCAGCGCGCCATCCTCCTGCCGCCCTCAGGTTGAGCGGACGCCCGCGGCAGGCGTAGGCTCCCCGGCGGCCCCGCGGAGGGTCGCCTGCGATGACTCGCACAAGGCAGATTGAGGGATAGCGCTTGCCGACACTGATTGTATTGCCGCGATTTTGCGGTCCACCCGGGTGCGCCAATGGCGGCTACCTTGCCGGTCTGCTCGCCCGACAGGCGGGTGGCGGCGTGACCGTGTGTCTGGAACGGCCGGTGCCGGTGGCGCGGTCGCTGGATCTGCGGCGCACCGCCGAGGGCGGGCTCGAACTGTACGCAGCAGAGCAGCGCCTGGCGCACGCCCAGCCCGCCAAGCTGGCGCTCGTGCCACCGCCCGCACCCGATTATCTTGCGGCACTCGAGGCCTCACGCCGCTACCTCGGATTTCAGCGGCACGCGTTTCCGGGCTGCTTTGTCTGTGGCCCCGAGCGCCTGCGCGGTGATGGGCTGCGGATATTTGCCGGCAGTTCCGGCCAGCAGGTGGCTGCACCCTGGGTCCCGGACGCCTCGCTGGGCGAAGCCGACGGCAAAGTCGGCGCGGAGTTCATGTCCGCGGCGCTCGATTGCCCGGGATACTTTGCCGCACGCACCGACGGTGTGCCGATGCTGCTCGGGGAATTCACCGCGCACATCGACCGGCGGGTGCACGTGGATGAACCGTGCGTGCTGGTGGGCTGGCGGCTCAGCGTCTCGGGGCGCAAATATGAGGTCGGCACGGCCCTGTACGATGAGGACGGGGAGCCCTGTGCCTACGCGCGGGCGCTGTGGATTGAGCCGCGCGCGCCCGGCGCCGTCGCAGCGACCTGAGCGCTCGGCGCTGAAGGCGTTGCTTTTGAACAGCCCGGGCAAATTACTGAGCACCGAGCCCCTAGCGCAGCGGCTACGCCAATGATCCGTTGCACCCTAAGGAGCCGCCGACGATGACCCGCACCTCGATCCGATCGCTCATCGCAGGGAGCGTGCGCGCCGCGCCGTGGCGCACCGGCAGCTACCAGAGCCGGCTCATCGTCGCGCTGCCTGCGGCCGTGAAGCCATGAGCGATGAACAGGAATTCAATCAGGGTCTCGAGCCGGTGCAGGAGCCGGTCATCGTGCCCTACCGCGAGCTTGCGCCTGCAACGCTGCGCGCCGTCATCGAATCGTTCATCCTGCGCGAGGGCACAGACTATGGGGCGCAGGAGCTGACACTGGAGCAGAAGGTCTCGCGGCTGATGCTGCAGCTTGAGCGCCGCGAGGCCCAGATCCTGTTCGATCCGAACACCCAGAGCGTCACGTTCGCGCCGCGGGTGCGTGCCAGGCGCCGAGCGGCCTCAGCGCGCGAGGACGCAGGCTGAGTCGAGCAGCGTTTCACCGCCCGGGGCGCTGGCATCGGCCAGCAGGATAAATCCAGGCCCGTCCGCGAAACGCCAGCCCGTCAGCAACAGCGTATAGGGGCCCATGTTCATGCGCGCCCCAGGGATCCCTTCGGCCACCAGCCGAAACGGTGAGGCCTGATCCAGATTCTCGCCATTGATGCGGTGCGCCTGGTAGCTGTGCCGCCCGAGTTTGACCGGATGCCACTGCGCATCGTCGGGCCAGTTCAGCGCCTGCAACTGGGCGTGGACGTTGGAACCGAGGCACTCGATATGGATGTGCAGCTGGTCCTGGCCGCGCGAGCGACGTGGATTGACGGCCAGGCCTATGGCATCGCGCGGCAGCGCCTTATCCACGAAGTGCTCGACGTGCGTGCGCGCGCGCCAGGCGGCATCAAAATAATTGGTGGTGGCGGCATCGAGCAGCTCGGGGCTCTCGATGCCTGCCAGGCGGCGGGTCGGGATCAACAGAAAGTGCGCGCCGCCCTTGCGATCCGGCAGGACCGCGTAGCCGGCCTCAGCGCCGCCCGGGCTCGGCAGGGTGATCTGAAGACAGGGCGCCGGATCCTGCTGCGCGCGCCAGTGCGGCAGACATTGCGTTTGAACGATGCGAAGCAAGGCGCCGCGGTTGAGGACCGTGGCGCCTGCGCCCCAGACCACAACCAGTGCGGCCAGCGTCAGCAGTGCGAGTCCGCGCAGCAAGTTACTCACGCCCTGGCTCCCCGATCACTGGGCGCTCCAGGACGCGACGGATGGCACTCCGGCCGGCTCGCTTGCAATGCCGCACCACAGCGCGCTGGTTTGCCACAATGCCTCCTGCGCTTCAAAATCACAGGCTCGCTGCGAGGCGCGCTGGATCTGCTGGTGCTCATCGAAGTATTGGCCCGAGACATCCGCCAGCGTTGCGGCGAGCGCCAGATGCAGCGTGGTGACTGCGCCCCGTTCCGCATCGAAAATGTGCGGTGACAGCAGCGGCTTGATCAGACGCAACCAGCGCGGCAGCAGGTGGGTCGCAACGACTCCCGGGTGCAGACAGTTGCAGGTGATCCTCCGGCCAGCCAGCCGGCGCGCCAGCGCGAAAGTGTGCATGACATTGGCGAGCTTCGATTGCGCGTAGGCGGCCTGTGGCCGATAGCGGGCGTGCGGATCGGTCAGCGAATGTAACTCCAGATGGCCCTTGTAGTGCACGCGCGAGGCCAGGTTAATGATGCGCGCCTCGGGCGCGAGGCTGCCTCGCAACAGCTCGGTCAGCAGGAACGGGCCCAGGTGATTGGTTGCGAAGCTCAGTTCAAAGCCATCCACCGACATCCGGTGGCGCATGCTGATCCTGCCCGCGTTATTGATCAGGCGCGCAATCGTGGGGAAACGCGCCCGCACCGCGGCCGCACACGTGCGCACCGAGGCCAGCGAGGCCAGATCGCACGGTTCGATGTCAATCAGCGCCTGCGGCAACTGGCTCTCGATCTGCTGGCGCACGGCTTCGGCCGCCGGCAAGTTACGGCACAGCATCACCACACGGTAGCCGGCCCGCGCCAGTTCGCGGGCGCAGATGCGGCCGATACCGTGCGTGGTGCCGGTGATCACCGCGACTGGCGCGGCCGGCTGCCCCGTCGGGCTCAGCGGCGGAGCTGTTAGCGGCGCCACCAGGCCCAGCCGAACCCCGTGAGCCCGGTGAGGGCGAGCAGCCAGCCCGGCCACGCCGGCGTGATCATGGCGCCCAGGTAGAGAACGCCGGCCAGCAGCAGCAGCCCGGCGATCGCCAGCCGGTCGCGGCGACGATTGTCACGCGCGCTCTCGCGGCGCAGGGCCTCGATGGCCTCGCTCGCGACCGGCAATTGCAGCTTGCCCGCCTGTGCCTGCTCGATCACCTGCTTGAGCAGCGGCGCCGACAGGCGCGCGATTTCCAGCAGGTCCGGCAGCTGCCGGCGCAAGCCGCGCCACACCGTGCGCGGCGAAATCCGCTCGCGCATCCACGAGCGCAGCACCGGTGCCGCGGTCTGCCAGATATCCAGGTCCGGATACAGCTGGCGCCCCAGGCCCTCGACGTTCAGCAGGGTCTTCTGCAGCAGGATCAGCTGCGGCTGGATCTGGCCATCAAAGCGGCGCAGCGCTTCGAACAATCGCAGCAGCACGGTGCCAAAGGAGATCTCCCGCAGCGGACGGTCAAAGATCGGCTCACAGATCGTACGTACCGCAGATTCCATCTCATCCACGCGCGTGTTGCGCGGCACCCAGCCGGATTCGACATGCAGCTCGGCGACGCGCCGGTAGTTGCGATCAAATACGGCCAGGAAATTCTCGGCCAGGTAACGCTGATCGCGCAGGTCCAGTGTGCCGACGATGCCAAAGTCCACCGCCGCGTAGCGCGGCCGCTGCGGATCATCGGTGAGCACGAAGATATTGCCCGGGTGCATATCGGCATGGAAGAAATTGTGGCGGAACACCTGCGTAAAGAAGATCTCGACACCATTCTCGGCCAGAAGCCGGAAGTTGACGCCCAGCTCGCGCAGGCGCGCCAGATCCCCGATCGGCACGCCGCGAATGCGCTCCATCACCATGACATCGGTGCGGCACAGGTCCCAGTAGATCTCAGGTACGTACAGGAGCGAGCTGCCGGCGAAGTTGCGCTTGAGCTGCGAGGCATTGGCAGCTTCGCGCAGCAGATCCAGTTCATCGAGGACGGTCTTGCGATACTCACGCACGATCTCGACCGGTCGCAGGCGCTGGGCCTCGGGCCACCAGCGCGCGGCGAGCGATGCCAGGGCATCCAGCACCTCAAGGTCGCGGCCAATGACCTGCTGCATGCCCGGGCGCAGCACTTTGACGATGACTTCGCGGCCGTCGGGCAGTCGCGCGACATGCACCTGCGCGATCGAGGCGGCAGCCAGCGGCGTAAGCTCGAACGCACTGAACAGTTCGCTGAGCGGTTTGCCAAAGCTGGCCTCGATCGCGGCGCGCGCCAGTTCGCCAGGGAACGGGGGCACCTGATCCTGGAGCTTCGCCAATTCGTCGGCAATGTCGGCCGGCAGCAGATCGCGGCGCGTGGACAGTGCCTGGCCGAACTTGATGAAAATTGGCCCGAGCTCCTCGAGTGCCAGTCGCAGGCGCTCGGCCCGGCCGCTGCCGCGGGTGCGCTGGAACCAGGTCCAGGGGGAAAGAAAGAACACGAAGCGCAGCGGTCGATACAGATGGGTTGCGCGGACGAATTCATCCAGTCCGTGTCGCACCAGTACGCGCTGGATCTCCACCAGCCGCGCCAGTACCCGCAGCCTCATGCGCTGCGCCCCGGCTGCGCCGCCAGGCGCGCGCGCAACAGCCCTTCGCGCGCCTCTAGCCGATCGAGCCGCTCGCGCAGCTCATCCACGCCGCGCAAGAACGGCTCGGCTTCGGCCCGCGGAATCAGCACGCCACGTTCGTGCGCCAGGTACTCGGCGCCATTGTCGATCAGGGTGCGCAGCGTCTGCCGTCCCCAGCCGCTCGCAGTGCGCGCGGCCTGCCCGAGCAGATGCGCCCCGATCGGGCCGATCAGGCGCGCGAGCTCCGCCTCCAGATCCGGGCGTACCAGCTGCGCCAGTGCCATGAATTGACGGGCCAGCTCGGCATCACCGAGCAGCTGCGCATCCCCGCGGCGCAGGAGCGTGCTGGCATCCCCCAGCAGCAGACCCAGCAGGGCCACGGCGCTGCCCCGAATCGTCACGTCGGCAGGTGTTTGCGAATCCGTACCCAACTCGAGCCGGTGGCTTGCCACGCTCACGGTGACGCCCGCGGCAACGCCGCTGATTTGCACCCGCAGCACGCGCCCGGCAAGTGCCGCGCACAGGGTTTGCGCGCGCGTCGAATCGGCGAGCGCGCGGTTCAGGGCATCGCTGAGCGGTCGCAACAGCATTTAGATCCGGTAGCCGCGGTGCACGGCGACGATGCCGCCCATCAGGTTGTGGTACGTGCACTGCTCGAAGCCGGCGCTGAGCATCATCGTGCGCAGCGTTTCCTGATCCGGGTGGCGGCGGATCGATTCGGCCAGATAGCGATAGCTTTCCCCATCGCCGGCCACCAGCTGTCCCAGTCGCGGCAGCAGCGAGAAGGAATAGGAGTCATACAGCGAGGCGAGCGCCGGGTTCACCGGTTTGGAGAATTCCAGGATCAGCAGCCGGCCACCCGGTTTGAGCGCACTGTGCATCGAGGCCAGGGCCCGGGCTTTGTCCGTGACATTGCGCAGCCCGAAGCCGATCGTGATGCAATCAAAGGTTCCGGGCGTGAATGGCAGGCATTCGGCGTTGGCCTGGACGCAGGCGGTGTTGCGTACGCACCCTTCGTTGATCAGCCGGTCGCGGCCGCGTGCCAGCATCGCCGCGTTGATATCGCTCAATATGACGAGCCCGCTGCGTCCGACCTGGCGAGCGAGTCCCGCGGCCAGATCCCCGGTGCCCCCGGCGACATCCAGCGCCCGCATGCCGGGCCGCAACCCGGTCATCGAGAGCGTGAAACGCTTCCACAGCCGATGCGCACCGCCCGACATCAGATCGTTCATCAGATCGTAGCGATCGACCACCGAATCAAACACCGCGCGCACGCGTCCGGCCTTGTCCTGCCAGCGCACGCGCTCGAAGCCAAAGTCTGTTTGTTCCTGTTCGGGGCCGCTCATGGCTCACTTAAGATCGGTACGCAGGCCCGGTGAGGCCGCTGGTGGGTGCGGGCAGATCGCTGGCTGTGGCAAGGGATGTCCTAGAGAGGTTGCTGCGGGATCCAAAAATGACTGCGGGTGCCACAAGGCAAGCCCGGGACCGAAGCTTAGGGCACGTCGGCTCAAGCTGCCACACGCGCGTGCAGCACAGGCCTCCTACAGTGCGCGATCGCGTTGCGACCGGCACTCTTGGGCAGGCGATCAGCAGCGGGCTCGGATGCCGCCGGCTCCGGGTCGAAAGCGCTTTCAGCCACTGAAGCCAGCAGGCGCGCAGCGTTGAGCGCGCGTTTAAAATTGTCGCGCGCACAACGCGCGGAAGCCTTTGGAAACAGGCTTTTTGTATGCGCTGCGTTAATTAAGACACAGTAAATTATTTTCACGCGGGGGGTAGTATTTCTTGTCGAGTTCCCCGAGAATCCCTCCGCGGTTGAAGACCCGAACGGGCCCAACCGAGTGGGGGTCTTGTGAAGATTTGGCCGGGCAAATAGCCCGGCCTTTCTTTTGGTGCTGGCGGCGCGCGCAGCGCCACATTCTTCAGGAGCGGCTCTGTTTGGCGCGTTCGAGTTTTTCCAGGTAGGCCGCCCACAGTTGCGGCTGCTTCACGCCCAGTTCGTGCAGGTACTTCCAGGTGTACAGTCCGGAGTCGTGACCATCGTCGAACACGAGTCGCACTGCGTAATGACCCACAGGCTCAACTGCGCGGATGCCGACACCCAGCTTGCCCGTGACCAGCACCTGTTGCCCGGGGCCGTGTCCCTGCACCTCGGCCGACGGCGAATGCACCCGCAGGTACTCGAACGGCAGTTCAAAGCGTTCGGCTTCACTGAAGGTGACTTCCAGGACCCGCGAGGCGGTTCGCAGCCGGATCTGCGTGGGAGCTGGTGTCGACATAACGCCTCTCGCTTCAAAGTGACCGTTTTGCTATACAGGTCCGCCGTATGAACCCGACGAATACCTCCGACCCGGATCATTATCACCGCATCGTCGATTGCCAGTGGGCCTGTCCGGCGCACACCGACGTTCCTGAGTACATCCGGATGATTGCCCAGGGGCAATTCACCGAAGCGTATCTGCTCAATCGCAAATCTAACGTGTTCCCCGGCATCCTCGGCCGCGTGTGCGATCGACCCTGCGAACCGGCGTGCCGCCGCGGGCGGGTCGAAGACAAGCCGGTGGCGATCTGCCGCCTCAAGCGCACGGCAGCCGATCTGAAAGGCGACCTGAACGGCCAGCTGCCCAAGGCGCCCGCGAACCGCAACGGCAAGCGGATCGCCTGCATCGGCGCCGGGCCCGCCTCACTGACCGTGGCCAACGATCTGGCGCCGCTCGGTTATGAAGTCGTGATCTTCGAGCGCCACGGTTCACCGGGCGGGCTGATGCGCAGCAACATCCCTTCCTTCCGTCTGCCGCAAAGCGTGCTCGATGAAGAGATCGGCATGATTCTGGATATGGGCGTCGAGCTGAAACTCGAATCGCCCATCGACAGCATGAAAGCGCTGCTGGCCGAGGGCGGCTTCGATGCCGTGTTCGTCGGCTCTGGCGCTCCCAAGGGCAAGGAGCTGGAGCTGCCCGGACGGCACAACTCGCCGCGTATCCATATCGGCATCACCTGGCTCGAGTCGGTGGCCTTCGGACATATCGGCTCGATCGGCGAGCGGGTACTGATTATTGGCGTGGGCAACACCGCGATGGATTGCTGTCGCACCTCGCTGCGCCTGGGGGCCAAATCGGTCAAGGTCATGGCCCGCAAGCCGCGCGGTTTCTTCAAGGCCTCGGAGTGGGAACTTGAGGATGCCGAGGCCGAGCACGTAGAGATCATCGTCAACCATTCGCCCAAGGCCTTCCTGCACGAGGAGGGCCGGCTGACCGGCATGCTCTTTGATCAGATCGAGTATCAGCTCGATGGCGGCCGCATCACCTCCGAGCGCGTCACCGGTGAGGTGACGGTGCCCTGTGATGATGTGATTCTGGCTATTGGCCAGGAAAACGCCTTTCCCTGGATCGAGCGCGATCTGGGGATCGAGTTCGATCGCTGGAGTCTGCCCACGGTCGATCCGAAGACTTTCCAGTCCGGCCGCCCCGAAGTGTTCTTCGGTGGCGATGCGGCGCAGGGACCCAAGAACATCATCTGGGCCGTCGAGCAGGCGCATCAGGCCGCGATCTCGATCGATCGGTTTCTCAACAACCTCGACGTGCAGCAGCGCCCGCCCTCGGCGCTGGTGCTGGCCAGCCGCAAAATGGGCATGCACGAGTGGTCCTACAAGAACGATTACGCCACGCTCGAGCGCCGGCTGGTGCCGCACGTTTCGCTCAAGGAGCGCTTCAAGAAGATCAACATCGAAGTGGAGCTCGGCTTCACGCCCGAACAGGCGGCCCAGGAAGCCCAGCGCTGCCTGAACTGCGATGTGCAGACGGTCTTCGAAGCCAAGCTGTGTATTGAGTGCGATGCCTGCATCGATGTGTGCCCGGTTGATTGCCTGACGATCACAGCCGCTGGCGATGAGGCCGAGATCCGCGCGCACCTGCGCGCCCCGGCGATCAACGCCCAGCAGCCCCTGTATGTTTCAGCGCCGTTGCCGCCGACCGGGCGCGTCATGGTGAAGGATGAGAATCTCTGCGTGCACTGTGGACTGTGCGCCGAGCGTTGCCCTACTGCTGCCTGGGATATGCAGAAGTCCACCATCAAATGGCCGCACGCCGCCGACGGAAACCGCCCATGCCAGCAAACCCCGCGCCAAACCGCGTAAACGATTTCGTCATCAAGATCGCGACCGTCAATGGCACTGGCTCAGCCAGCGCCAACGGCCTGCTGATGAAGGCGATCTTCCGCAGCGGTGTACCGGTGGTGGGCAAGAACTACTTCCCCTCCAATATCCAGGGCATGCCGACCTGGTATGAGATCCGCGTGACCCGCGATGGCCATCGCGCGCGCGCCGGTCAGGTCGACATCATGGTCGCGCTCAACGCCGAGACCTATGCGCGCGATCTGCAGGAAGTGGTCAGCGGCGGCTATTTCATCTATGACTCGACCTGGCCACGCGCAGCGCTCCTCAAGCGCGATGACATCACGGTGCTCGGCGTACCCCTGGCGCGCCTGTGCAACGAGAATTTCCCGGGCGTGCGTACCCGCATCCTGATGAAGAATATCTGCTATGCCGGCGTGCTCGCGGCACTGACGGGCCTGGAGCTTGATGTGATCCGCGGGCTGCTGGCGGCGACCTATGCCAAGAAGCCGCAGCTGGTCGACAGCAACATGAAGGCAATCCAGCTCGGCTACGATTATGCGAAGGCCCACTTCAGCTGTCCGCTGCCGCTGCGGATCGAGAAGATGACGGCCACCGACGGCCAGATCATCATCGATGGCAACACGGCCACCGGCCTCGGCTGTGTGTATGCCGGGGCCACCGTCGGGGCCTGGTATCCGATCACCCCGTCGACCTCGCTGATGGATGCCTTCAAGTCCTTTGCCGATAAGCTGCGGGTGGATCCGGCCAGCGGGCGCAAGAACTACATCATGATCCAGGCCGAAGATGAACTGGCCAGCATCGGCATGGTGATTGGCGCCTCCTGGAACGGGGCGCGCGCCTTTACCGCGACTTCAGGCCCCGGCATCTCGCTGATGCAGGAGTTCCTGGGGCTGGCCTACTACACCGAGACGCCCGCAGTGGTCTTTGACGTGCAGCGCGTCGGACCTTCCACTGGCATGCCCACACGTACCCAGCAATGTGATATCCGCTCGGCCGCCTACGCCTCACACGGGGACACACGCCATGTGTGCCTCTATCCGGCCAATCCGGAGGAGTGTTTCGCGTTCGCGCCCGTTGCCTTTGATCTGGCCGAGCGCCTGCAGACGCCGGTGCTGGTGCTCTCGGATCTGGACATCGGCATGAATGACTGGGTGTGCCCGGAACTGAAATGGGATGAGAGCTACCGGCCTGATCGGGGCAAGGTGCTCGATGCCGAGCAGCTCAAGCAGGTCGAGCGCTTCTGGCGCTATTACGATCATGACAACGATGGCATTCCCTACCGGACCTTGCCGGGCACCGCGGCCAAGGGGGCCTACTTTGCGCGCGGCTCCGGGCACACGCAGTACGGTGGCTATACCGAGGATTCCAAGGAATACCAGATCGTCGTCGACCGGCTGCGCAAGAAATGGATGACCGCGGCGCGGCTCGTGCCCAAGGCGGTTATCGATGCGAATCCCAAGAACGACATTGCCATAGTGACGCTCGGGAGCGGTGATGGGCCAGCGCGCGAGGCGCTGGCGCGCTTGCGCGCCCAGGGTGTGCAGGTCAACTACATGCGGGTGCGCGGCTTCCCCTTTGGCGAAGAGGTCGAGAATTTCCTGAGCGCGCACCAGATGTGCTTCGTAGTCGAGCAGAACCGTGATGCCCAGCTGCGCGCGCTGCTGACACTTGAAACCGGGGTCGAGAAGGGCCGCATGCGCTCGATCCTGCACTACAACGGCATGCCACTGACTGCCGGCACCATCATCGATGGCATCATGGCGGTGATGGAATCACGCCAGAGCGCGCCGCAGCTGGTCGGCGGCAAGACCTGATCACGAGCAGGCGGAGTAAGCCATGAGCTTCATGTCCAAGCCCAAGATTGCCCACCCCGATCTGCCGCGCAACGCGCTCGGACTCACGCGCCGAGATTACGAAGGCGCCAATTCCACGCTGTGCGCGGGCTGCGGTCACGACTCGATCACGGCCGCTATCACCGAGGCGGCCTGGGCCGATTCGGTCGAGCCGCACAACCTGGTCAAGCTCTCCGGGATCGGCTGCTCCTCCAAGACCACGGCTTACTTTGTCAGCGGTGCGCATGGCTTTAACTCGGTGCACGGGCGCATGCCCTCGATCGCCACCGGCGCCAATGCGGCCAATCGCACCCTGCGCTACATCGGGGTTTCGGGCGATGGCGACACGCTCTCGATCGGCCTGGGGCAGTTCGTGCATGCGATCCGCCGCAACCTCAACATGCTCTACATGATCGAGAATAACGGCGTCTATGGACTGACCAAAGGGCAGTTCTCGGCCTCGGCTGATCTTGGTAGCAAGGCGAAGAAGGGCGAGGTCAACAACCAGCCCCCGATCGATCCGGTGCAGCTGGCGATTACGCTGGGCGCGACCTTTGTGGCCCGCAGCTTCTCCGGCGACAAGGCGCAGCTGGTGCCACTGATCCAGGCCGCCTTCCACCATCCGGGCTTCGCACTGATCGATGTGTTGTCCCCGTGCGTCACCTTCAACGATCATGAGGGCTCTACGCGCAGCTACTCCTTCACCCGCGAGCACTACGAGGAAGCCGTGCATACGGATTTCGTCGCACCGGCCCGCGAGATCCAGGCCGACTACCCGCCGGGCGGGACGATGCCGGTCACGATGCACGATGGCAGCCGTATCGTGCTGCGCAAGGTCGATCCGGATTACGATCCGACCAGCCGCGGCGTGGCGCTCGAGCGCATCCAGCAGCGCATGCGCGAAGGCGAGCACCTGACCGGGCTCCTCTACATCGGCACTGACCAGCCCGACCTGCATGCGCTCAATGACACGCCCGATGTGGCCTTGAACAGCGTGCCCTATGCGCAGCTCAACCCCGGCTCCGAAGCATTGGCGAAGCTCATGGAGCGCTATCGTTAGCGCCGCGCGCAGCGTTTGCGCAGGCGGATGGGAAACACTAGACTGCGGCGCTTTCAGCGAATCAGCAGTAATTCAAGGAGATAGGCGTGGGAAAAGGTGATCGCAAGACCCGTCGCGGCAAGATTTACGCGGGCTCGTTCGGCAAGAGCCGGCCGAAGGATCCAGACAAGGCCAAGAAGGCAGCTGCCAAGAAGAAGAGCGGCAAGCGCTAACTGCCTTGAGTTTGCCGGGCCCTTGAGGCCCGGCTTCGCCGCCCGCGTGAGCTCGCTCGCCGCGGCTCCTCTAGAGAATATAGCGGCTCAAATCCTCGTCCTTGGCGAGGTTCCCCAGGTGCTCATCCACGTACGCCGCATCGACCTGTATCGCACTGCCGCCGTGCTCGGAGGCATCGAAGGAAATCGACTCAAGCAGCCGTTCCATGACCGTATGGAGGCGGCGCGCACCGATGTTCTCGGTGCGCTCATTGACCTGATGAGCAAGCTCGGCGATGCGGCGCACACCCGCGGCGGTGTATTCGACGCTGACCGATTCGGTCGACAGCAGCGCCCGATACTGCGCCGTCAGTGAGGCATCGGGCTCGGTAAGGATTCGTACGAAATCCTCAACTTTCAGCGAATCGAGCTCGACCCGGATCGGGAACCGTCCCTGCAGCTCCGGAATCAGATCCGAGGGCTTGGACATGTGGAAGGCGCCTGAGGCGATGAACAGCACATGATCGGTCTTGAGCGAGCCATGCTTGGTTGCGACCGTGCAGCCTTCCACCAGCGGCAACAGATCGCGCTGCACGCCCTCGCGCGAGACATCGGCACCGAGCGTTTCCTGGCGGCGCGCGATCTTGTCGATCTCATCGATGAAGACGATGCCGTTCTGTTCGGCATTTTGCAGTGCGCGGCTCTTGAGCTCCTCCTCGTTGATCAGCTTGCCGGCTTCCTCTTCGGTCAGCACGCGCAGCGCATCATTGACCTTCATGCGTTTGGTGCGCGTGCGATTGCCGCCTAAGGACTGGAACATGCCCTGCAACTGCTGCTGCATCTCTTCCATGCCGGGTGGGGCCATGATCTCGACGCCGCCGGGCAGCGTCTTGATCTCGACCTCGATTTCGCGGCCATCGAGCTCGCCACGGGCGAGCATCTCGCGAAACTTCTGGCGCGTGTCGGCGTCGCGCGGCTGCGCGGGCTCGTCGGTGGAAAAGCCCATCAGCTTCGGCTTGGGCAGCAGGGCATCGAGCACACGCTCACGCGCCGCCTCCTGCGCCTGACCACGCACGCGGCCCACTTCCTGCTCGCGCGCCATCTTGACCGCGACATCTGCCAGTTCCTTGATGATGGAGTCGACCTCGCGGCCGACATAGCCGACCTCGGTGAACTTGGTCGCTTCGACCTTCACGAACGGTGCATTGGCCAGACGCGCCAGGCGCCGGGCGATCTCGGTCTTGCCCACGCCGGTCGGGCCGATCATCAGGATGTTCTTGGGCGTGATCTCCTGGCGCAGCGGCTCGGCCACCTGCATGCGCCGCCAGCGGTTACGCAGCGCAATGGCCACTGCCCGCTTGGCAGCGGACTGGCCGACGATGTGTTTGTCCAGCTCCTGGACGATCTCGCGGGGGGTCACGCGCGCAGCTCCTCAATGATCAGATTGCGATTGGTGTAGATGCAGATGTCAGCGGCAATGCCGAGCGAGCGCTCGACGATCGTGCGCGCGTCGAGCTCGGTGCTCTCGAGCAGCGCGCGTGAGGCGGCCTGGGCATAGGGGCCGCCTGAGCCGATGGCTGCGGTGTCGAAGTCCGGCTCGATCACATCGCCGTTGCCTGAGATCACGAACAGGTTCTTCGGATCACCGACCAGCAGCAGTGCCTCAAGGCGGCGCAGATAGCGATCCGAGCGCCAGTCCTTGGCCAGTTCAATGGCCGCTCGCGTCAGGTTGCCGAACTTCTCGAGCTTGCCCTCGAAACGTTCGAAGAGCGTGAAGGCATCGGCGGTGCCGCCGGCGAACCCGGCCAGCACCCGATCATTGGCCAGGCGCCGCACCTTGCGGGCGTTGGCCTTCATGACCGTGTTGCCCAGCGTCACCTGGCCATCGCCGCCCAGCGCGATCGCGCCGCCGCGGCGCACTGCCAGGATCGTGGTCGAATGCGGGTTGAATATCTCGCTCATGATCCCTTCAGTTTGGCTTGCGCATCAACCAGTTAGCCGCGTTTTCGAGCGCGCGGGTGGGAACGTTCATATATGCGGGCCAGGTGCTGGAAATCAAGGTGGGTGTAGATCTGCGTGGTGCTGATGTTGGCGTGCCCCAGCAGTTCCTGGACGCCACGCAGGTCGCGGCTGGATTCGAGCAGGTGGGTGGCAAAGGAGTGGCGGAAAAGGTGCGGATGCATGTGGATCGGCAGTCCCTGGGCGCGGGCCAGTTGCGCAACGCGCCGCTGCACCAGGCGCGCGCCCAGGCGCCGACCGCCGCGTCCGACGAACACGGCAGTTTCATCGGGCTTGGCCAGCGCGGCGCGCTCGGCCAGCCACGCCCGCAGGGCCTTGATGGCCGGGCGGCCGATCGGATTGATGCGTTGCTTGCCGCCCTTGCCGAGCACGCGCACCGTGCGGTCGGCCAGGTCCAGATCCGACAGATTGAGCGCGATCAGCTCAGCCAGTCGCAAGCCGCTTGAGTAGAACAGCTCCATGATCGCCAGATCCCGCCGCCCCATACCGTCCTTGGGCGTGAAGGCCAGGAGACCCGCCATCTGATCGGCATTGAGCGCTTCGGGGAGCCGTCGTCCGGCCTTAGGTGCGCGCACTTCGATGGCCGGATTGGCCAGCAGCACCCGCTCGCGCACCAGGTAATTGAAAAAGGTGCGGAGCGCTGAGATTCGCCGCTGAATGCTGCGCGGAGCAAGGCCGGCGGCGTGGCTGCGCGCGGCAAAGTCGCGCACTGCACGGACATCGAGCGCCTGCCAGGTGTCGATGCCACGTTTGTCGCACCACGTGCTTAAGGCCGCGAGCTCGCGCAGGTAGCCATTGACGGTGTGCGCCGAAACGCGTCGCTCGGTCGCCAGATGGCGTTTGAAGCGGTCAGTCCAGTTGGAATTCGCGGCGTCCATCATCCGCACGCGGTCCAGCCGCCGGCGGGTGACTGCGTCGATTCGCGGTTCCACCTAGCGTATCGGTACGGAGTGACCCGTTCCCGAACTCGCCAGTCCCCGCGCGTAAATTCGGCCGTTCCCAGGCCTATCGCAAGCATATTCCGGGCAGAGTTAACGTCCCGGTCGTGCTCACTCCCACAGCTCGGACAGATCCAGGATCGGACCGAGAGCGGTAAGGTGTCTGTTACGGCGCCGCAAGTAGGGTTACTGCAGCGCTTGGAGGTCGGTTCCCACTGATCCACCCGGATCACCGTGCCGCCCCGTTGCTTCACTTTGTAGTCAATCTGCCGATGAAGCTCACCCAGTGAGGCATTGCTCAGGGATCGAGCAAGATGATGGTTTGAGAGCATGCCTTTGACATTCAGGGTCTCCAGGACCACGGTTCGGGCACTGCTGGTGATCTCGTGGCTGACTTTGTGAACGAAGTCTTTTCTGATATTGGCTATGTCACGCTGCAATCGGGCTGCTCTGCGCTTGACGGTGCCACGGCGGGTGCTTCCTGGAATTCGACGACTCATCTGCCGTTGGTATCGCCGCAGCCGGTTAGCCTTCTTCTTGCAGACCGGTTGCTGTCCCGACTTCCAACCATCACTGGTAACGGCCAAATCTGTGATTCCGACGTCGACGCCAATCTTCCGGTCTGGTGCCTGAGGAAGATGATCGACCTTGGCCATAAAGCTGATCCAATAATCGCCACAGGCATCCCGTCGCACAGTCACCATCTTGGGCATCGAGGGCCAGTCAGTGAAGCTGTCGATCAAGCGACACGGTCCCAAGCCGGGCAGAATCAGCCTGCGGTCCGCCCAGGCGCGCACCTTACCGAGGTGGCGCGCGTCGAGCTCAAAACGAATGCTCTGCGGAGACCGGCGCGACTTGAATTTTGGAAACCGAGCACGCACGGTGAAGAAGTTCTTATAGGCCTGATCCAGATCCCTCAGGGACTGTTGTTGAATTTGTCGCGCAACCTCGGTGAGCCATGGCTTCTCAACCCGTAACGCGGTCAGGCGCCGAGAGAGTTCAAAAAACCCGATGGAACTCTGATCTTGCTGATAAGCCGCTCGCTTCGTCGAGAGCGCCCAATTCCAAACGAACCGCGCCACCCCAAAGGCGCGGGTCAGGTAGCGGCGCTGAGCGAGCGTAGGCTTGAACTTCATGCGGAACCCCCGCATTAGCTCTACGTCGTTGGCTGTATTTTCCACTGGTCCAACGTAACGATCGCCTGCGAATCAGGCAACACGAATAAGTGATACGACCATCAAGGATTCCGGGGGTGAGCCATTCTTGTAGGCGTCACCGCGTCCGGGCCCATTGCGGCTTAAGCGCGGCTCACGGCATCCGCGATCAGTTCGCCCATGCGCGAGAGAAACTCCGTGCTCATTCCGGGATGGAAACGCTCGCGGTCGGTGCTGCCCAGGGCCAGCAGGCCGGTCGGCTTCATCGTGGTCAGCGGCACCAGCGCCACCGAGGCGATGGAGCCGGCTTCGGCGCCGAACAGGAAATCGCGCTGCACATCACGAATCTGCCCGCAGCGCGGCTTGCCACTGGCAAAGAGCGTGTCAAAGCTACGCCAGATGGGATCCTCGATCGCGACCGCTCGCAGCAGCTGCGGCGCCGGCTCGGCGCTCAGGCCCCCGGCCACCAGCAGCACTGCGTACTGAGCACCGAAATCATCGCGCAGGCTCGCATCCACTTCCTTGAGCGCTGCGGCGGCAGTCTGGGTACGCAGCAGCCGGCGCGTAAAGTGGTGGATCCGTCCTGCCAGTTCGTCGTTGGCGCGCGCCACGCGGATGAATTCCGAGAGCTGCTGCTCCTGGGTTACGTGCTTCTCGCGCAGCACCTCGACCTGGCGCTCGATCAGCGAGATGGTCGCGTTGTTGCGCGGATGATGCAGCCGCATGCGCGTCAGCAGCTGCGGGTGGCGTTCAAAAAAATCGTGATGCTGTTGCAGGTAGGCAGCGATCGCCTGCTCTTCGCTGTCGCTGGCAACGGCTTCCTGCGGTAGACGGCTGCTCATCCTGTGACGCTCCCTTTCAGATTTCCACTTGGCCGACAAAGGCAGTCTCGGCCGGCCCCGTAAGCCACAGCGCGTGACCTGGACCTTCCCAGTGTACGCCGAGCCGGCCGCCGCGCACATGGACCTCGACCTCAGGCCCGACCAGGCCGAGGCTGCGGGCGACCGCGACCGCGGCACAGGTGCCGGTCCCGCAGGCCAGCGTCTCGCCGGCGCCGCGCTCATAGACACGCAGTCGCAGGTGCCCGGCATCGAGCACTTGCATGAAGCCGACGTTGACCTGGCGCGGAAAGCTGGCGCTGGCCTGCAGTGCGCGACCCAGGCGCTCAACCGGTGCGCTCTCGATATTCTGGACGTGAATCACAGCGTGCGGATTACCCATCGAGACCGCACCGAAGCGTATGGTCTCGCCCTCGACCGCCAGTTCGTAGCTCAATGCGGGCGTGGCCGCGAGGAATGGCAGCGAGGCCGGATTGAAGTCAGGGATGCCCATGTTGACCGAGACCAGGCCGTTGGCCAGGATCCGCGCCTGCAGCCGGCCACCGGTACTGTCCATCGTCAGCAGTTCGCCGTTGCCAGCGTGACGCTGGTGCAGGAGGCTGGCCACGCAGCGTGCCCCATTGCCGCACTGCTCGACCTCGCCGCCGTCGGCATTGAAGATCCGATAGAAGACTGCCGCGTCGCGCGCCCGAGCCGGCTCCAGCACCAGTGCCTGATCGAAGCCAATGCCGGTATGCCGGTCGGCGAGCTGCCGCCACTGCGCGGCGCTGGGCAGCGGTGCGCCGGGTAGCGCATCGAAAATGATGAAGTCATTGCCGAGGCCGTGCATCTTGGTGAACTCGATGCGCATGCACTGAAGCATACCCGATCGGCGCCGGCGAGCGCCGGGGACTTGAGCCGCGCGGCGCTTCGTGACGCGCGTTGCGTCTGGCAAAGCGTGCGATCCTATAGACTGGTCGCGCTGGCGCCTCGGCATCCGCTCGGATGGGCGCCGGACGGATAGCTTGGAGAGCAGCGAAGGATCCTCTGATGCGCTTGCTTGTGGTGGAGGACAACGAGGTCGTCGCCGACGCCATCGTCGGTGGCCTGCAGCTGGCCGGTTACACGGTCGATCATGCCGGCAGTGCCGAGCTCGCCCGCAACGTGCTTGCGGTCGAGCACTTTGACCTCGCTATCGTCGACATCGGCCTGCCGGGCGCCGATGGCCTGAGCCTGGTGCGCGAGGTGCGTGCGGCAGGCAATGGCATGCCGATTCTGGTCCTGACGGCCCGCTACGAGCTGCAGGAGCGGATCCGGGCCTTTGACGTGGGTGCGGATGACTACGTGACCAAGCCTTTTGAGCAGGCGGAATTGGCCGCCCGCTGCCGCGCGTTGATCCGTCGTGCCAGCGTGGTTCCCACCGGGTTGCTGCGCATGGGACGCGTGGCCATAGATCTGCTCGGAAGGCAGCTGCTTATCGATGAGCGCCCTGTGGAGCTGACCAAGCGCGAATGGTTGATACTCGAGAGCCTCGCCCATCAGCTCGGGCGCATCGTGCCTAAAGACCGTCTGTTGCAGGCACTGGCCGGCTGGGAAGCGGAGCTGACCGCCAATGCCGTGGAGACGCACGTCTCGCGGCTACGAGCCAAGCTCGGGGATGCAGCGCTCATCCGCACCATCCGCGGCGTTGGCTATCGGCTTGATGAGACGCGTGAGGAGCCGGCCGGATGACGATTGCCCGGCGACTGTTGATGATGGTGATTCCGGCGTTGCTGGCGCTGTTGATCGCCGGGGCATTGATCGATTATCGCCTGGCCCTGATTGCAGTGCGCAACACCAGCGATCAAGCACTCGCCGATGCGGCCCGAGCCAGTGTCCAGTTGCTGGGAGGCGGCAACGGCATGGGGCAGCTGGCAGCCCCGCAGCGGGCGGCGGTCGCAGACACGCCGGATACGAACGCCCAACTGCTCTATGCGATCGCGGCGCCGGATGGTCATCTCATCAGTGGCTCGACGTTGCTCCCGCGGATCTCAGGGGGAAGCAATCCAAGCTTCGCAGACGCGCGCATCAATGGCAGGGACCTGCGGGTCGCGACCCTGCGCGTGCCGAGCACCTCGGGTACCACCAGCATTACCGTGGCAGCGCCGACGGCCTATCGCGCCCAGGCGTTGCGCGCCATGCTCTCCGGGCACCTGTTGGTAGACTTCTTCGAACTCGATGGCGTCACGCTGCTGCTGTGGATCGGTGTCTACTACAGCCTGCGCCCGGTACGACAGCTGGGCGCACAGGTGGAGAGCCGCTCGGTGCGCGAACTGCAACACATCGGCGAGGCGCAGGTTCCCGGTGAAGTCCGCCCGCTGATCGTGGCGGTCAACCGGCTGCTGGAGTTGCTGCAAATCGCCAACGGTGCGCAGCAGCGCTTTATCGCGGATGCCGCCCACCAGCTGCGCACACCGCTGGCCGGGTTGCTCGCGCAACTCGAACTGTTGCTCTCCAAGCCGGCCGCGGCCGGCATGCAGGCGGATCTGGGCACGCTGCGTCGTGCGCTCCAGCATGTCGCGCACTCGGCCAATCAGCTGCTGGTGATGGCGCGCGCCGAGCCGATGAGCGTGTTACCGGAACGACTGGGGACGGTCGGCTTGCTGGCGATGATCGGAGCGGTCGTGGAGCGCAACCTGGATCGCGCGGATCTGCTGCAGATTGATCTGGGTGCCGACGCGCAGCCAGCCGAGGTGCTCGGGGATGCCTGGCTGCTTGAAGATCTGCTCAACAATCTGGTGGACAACGCACTCACCTATACGCCTGCCGGCGGTCACGTCACGGTTCGCTGTGGCAACGAGGCCGGCGTGGTGTTTCTTGAGGTGGAGGATGATGGCCCCGGAATTCCGCCGTCGGAGCGCCTGCGGGTGCGCGAGCGCTTTTACCGGCTTCCGGGTTCGCCGGGCGCTGGCAGCGGCTTGGGGCTCGCGATCGTGGAACAAATCGCCCGGGTTCACGGCGCAGATCTGTTGATTGAGACCGGCAGCGGAGGGCAGGGCGCACGGCTTCGCGTCAGTTTTCGGTGAGCGGCACGGGCCGGGCACTGATAAGGAAGCCGCAGGGGGCGGATAGGGTCGCCGGCAGGCCATGCGGGCGAAGCCTCAGGAGAACTCAGCTCCAGGCATCAGCGATGCCCGGAGCTGAGAGAGTCAGCCAATGCCGAAAATTACTTTCCGGCGCGCCGGCCGCGGATAACCGCCAGTCCGCCAATCAGCAGCGTTAAGCCGCTCATCGCGGAGGCCGGATCGATCTCCGGCGCCGAGGCAATAACGGTGGCGCTGGCCACGCCGCAGGCCGACATCAGCAGCACTGCAATACCTAAAATCTTATTCACAATCCCACCTCTTTATATAGGGTTTCTAAGCTCCTCTCGGTCGCCCGTTCGCTTCCGAACTGCGTCCCCGACCCAGTGTGGCGTGATCAAGTTCAATTTTCTAGACCATAAGGGATGCGTGCGCGGAAAAAATTACTTAAGTTAAGTAAGCTGTGTTACCCAGGGCCGGCGCCGTAAAACCAAGGCTTTACACCCCGCCACGTGAACCAGTTCACAGTTTTGCAGGTCTGCAGCTGAGTGGGACCCGCTCGTCAGACTCATGCAAGCTTCGATCGCTAAGGTGGCCACATGCCAAATGGACTCAAGCCCGTCTGCTTCCACCACCTGCTCGGCGATCAGGAGGGATTCACGATCCTCGAGCTGATGATGGTGCTGCTCGTCAGTGGGATTCTGGCGATGCTGGCGCTGCCCGCAATGCGCCAGTTCCTGCAGAACCAGGGGCTCTCCAGCGCCGCCAGCGAGCTGGTCAGCGGCCTCAACTATGCGCGCAGCGAGGCCATCAAGGAGGATGTGTCGGTGAACGGCGGCGGTGGCGTACGGCTGTGCGCCTCCACGGGTGCTGGCGCCAACCCGACCTGCGACAGTGCCAATTGGGCCACCGGCTGGATCGTGCTCAGTTCCACGAACGCGGCACCCCTGCAGCTGGTCGGCGCCCTCCCGAGCACCATTACGCTGACGAGCACGCCGGTCAATAGCGCGGTCGCTTTTCAGCCCAACGGCACCGCGCCGACGCTCGGCGTTGCTGCCAACGGGCGAGTTTCCTTCAAGCTTTGCGATGCGCGCGGTGCGAGCTACGCGCGCGAAGTCGAGGTCAACCTTGCGGGCATCATCCAGGCCGCGAGGACTCCGGGCCAGGATGTTTCCGGGGCGGCACTGACATGTCCTTAACCTACAGGATCCCAACCATGTCCAGAGCCCGCCAGTTCCCCGCGGCGCGCAGGCAAGCAGGCTTCTCGTTAGTCGAGTTGCTGGCTGCGGTCGTCGTGCTCAGCATCGGGTTACTTGGCGTGGCGAAGCTGTCGCTCGGCTCGGTGCAGGCCAACGGCAGTGCCTATATGCGCAGCCAGGCCACCGAGCTGATCCAACAAATCGTGGATGACATGCGCGCCAATCAGCCCGAGGCAGTGGCCGGCGGCTACAACATTCCGATGACTTCAAGCTTGCCGGCGCCGGGCGCCAACTGCGAAACGACCACCTGCACGGCGGCGCAGGTCGCTGCCTTTGATTTGGCGACCTGGGTGAAGCGCCTCAATGCCGCCAATGGCGGCGCGCTGCCCAGCGGTGCCGGCTCAGTCACCGTGACTCAGGCTAACAATCCGGTTACTGGCAGCCCGGAGTTCACCGCGGTGGTCACAGTGCAGTGGGATGACACGGTGGCTCAGACCAGCTTTGCGGGTGCCAACGCCACGCCGGCGACCACGCTACAGATCACAGTGGAGACGATCCTGTGAAAAAGCACCAGACCGGCCTGACGATGATCGAGCTGATGATTGCGATTGCGCTGTCGGTGCTCGTGATCAACGGGGCGCTGGCGCTGCTGCTGGCTAACCGCAGCACCTCCAATACGACCGCTGCGGTCTCGGCAGTAGCCGATAGCGGCCGCGTCGCGATGAATTTCATCAGCGAATCGGTGCGCAGCGGTGGCTACATGGACTGTGGCGGCCCGAATGAAAACAAGGGCGGCCTCGCCAGCTACAGCATCTACAACCTGCTGGCGCCTGGCGCGACCGGGATCCAGCAGAACTATGCCTTTGCCTTCGCAGGCTTCGAGGCCGTAAACACCAACCCGGGAGCGGCAATCAGCTTGCCCGCGACCGTGGTGAGCCTGTCCGCCCCGGTGGTGGCCGATGCTAACGCCGGAGATTGGAGCGGGGTGGGGCTCGATCCGCTGCTGCTCGGAACGGCGGCGGCGCCCGTCACCGGCGCCGTCTCACCCGGCGTCGTCAAAGGCAGCGACGTGCTGGTGGTGCGCGAATCCCAGCCGCAGGTCAATCCGGTCTATACCAGCGCGATTTACAACCCGGTCTCAACCACGGTCTCGCTTTTTAGCGTGACCGGAGTGCAGGCCGGTGAGTTTGCGGCGGTTTCAAACTGCGGCGCCACCACCATTTTCCAGATCGGTGCGGTCAGCACGATTGCCAATACGCTTACGACCACCGGTGCCCAGACGCTCAATGGCGGCAATCTGAACCAGCAGTTCGCCATCGGCACGCCGATTACGCCAGTGAATATGTTTGCCTATTTCGTTGGCCCCGGCCGCGACGGGGACTCCTCGCTGTGGGTCTACAACGAACTGCAGGGCAGTTTTTATGAGCTGGTACCGGACATCGAGAACATGCAGGTGCTCTATGGTCTGGCATCGACCTCGCCGGATCAGGTGACGCAGTACGTCACCGCGCAGAACGTGCCCAACTTCAATTCAGTAGTCAGCGTCCGTGTGGCGCTGCTCGCGGCCAGTCCCGTCGGCGTTGCGGCGCTTCCGGTCCCGACGGTGGCGACTACGCAAAGCTTCCCGATCGCCGATGCGACGGTCGTGGTGCCGCAGGATGGACGGTTGCGCAAGATCTATGACACCACCATTGGAGTTCGCAGTGCAGTCCTTTAATGCCCGCCAAGCCAGCGCTGTGCGCGGTGCACCTGCCCGCCAGCGGGGCATCGTCATGTTCGTGGCACTGATCCTGCTGCTGGTGCTGACGCTGCTGGGCATTGCGCTCGCGCGCGTGCAGACCACCGAGGAGCGCCTCGCCCAGAACGACAGCAACCACCAGCTCGCTTTGCAGACCGCCGAGGCTACGCTGCAGGCGGGCTACGATGCCGATGCGGGCGGCGTGTACTCGAACTTCACGGGCACGGCGCCGGGCCTGGCGACGGTTTCTACCGAAATGGCCAATACCGGCACGACGCTGGGCTACAACTCGACCTGGTCGACGCCGGGTGTCAATACCATCGTCTACAACGGACCGGCGCTGGCATCGGCACCGCCGGCCGCCAATCCGCAGTATGTCATTGAGCAGATGCCCTCGGCCGTAATTCCCGGTTGCAACCTGGGCAACGCAGCAGCGACCGGGAACCAGGTCACGATTCACCGGATTACCGCGCACGCCAATGGTGGCGACGGCACGGCGAGTGCCACGGTGCAGATTTACCACATCACAGGATGCTGAACATGTTTCATCTCCTCACACGCAACTTGTTTCCTCGCACGCTGGCACTGGCGCAGGGCGCCCTGTTCGGGCTGCTGGCATTCGCCGCCGCGCCGCAGCTGTTGGCCGCAGTCCCAACCGTCGCCATCGCCGAATACCCGCTGACGGTGGCCGAGCCGGCTCATCCGCAGGTGATGCTGGCAGTGGCCAATTCGCAGTCGATGGATTCGAACCTGACTAGCGGCGCTATTCAGACCGGCAGCGGCGGCCTGCCTGCCAACTACGCGGGACTGAACGCCTCAAGCTCGCCGGTCAACTACACCGTGCAGGCGGGCTTCACGGCACCGGTGACCGGCACGGTCGCGGGCAATCTTGCGCCCTACACGGTCAAAAGCGGCGCTGTGCTGTATGACAACTCCGACAGCCGCCTCAATGTCGCCAAGGCCGGTATCGATCTTATTCTCAATACCTTCCTGGCCGATGCCGATTTCGGCCTGATCGATTATCAGGTGAGCGGACTCAACCCCTCCTATACCTGGGTCTATTACATGAGTCCGCCGGGCGCGGATTTCAGTTTCACCAATACGCAGAATGTCGCGCTCTCGTATGTCGCGAACCCCTGCTACAACATCAATCAGGATGCCGCGAACCCGGTCGACAGCGCCTGCCTGACGCTGGCTGCCCGTTATGGCGTGAGCATCAAGACCTACCAGTGGATGCAGATCGGTGATACCAGCGACGAGTCCAACATCAGCGACGTGCTCTACGATCCAGGTCTGCTCTCGCCGGTATTCGTGACCTGGGGCAACCCGAATCCGAATCCGCTGAATCCGTTCACTCACTTCTTGCTCAGCGATTACAACTCCAATGGCGTCGAAGAGTGCTATCCGAACTCTCAATACGGCCAGTTCTGTGAAACCCCGACCAATGCCGGCTACGTGCCCTATTCTCAGGTCGTCATGAACGTGCTGCGCGGCTTTGGCTACTACACCAACAGCCAGACCGCGAACCCGGGCATCGGTACGACCAACAGCGCCAACTGGCAGCCAGTGCTGACAATGCAGTCGGCGGGCCAGAGCCCGACACAGGCCAGCGTTAACGCGGTAGTGTCCACGTTCCAGACCTATCTGAACCCCGAAACCAACTCCGGCGCGACGCCAGAAATCAAGGCCGAATCCACGCAGTCGCCGATCGCCGGACTGCTCAAAGCCTCGTACGACTACTACGTCAACAAGAACCCGGCCACTTCCAACGGTTGCCCCAATCACCGTTACGTGGTCCTGGTGACCGATGGCCTGCCCACGATGGATCTGAACGGTAAGAGCTGGCCGCCGCTGGGCAGCATTGCGGCCTCACCGTCCCCTACTGGCTGGGCCGTCACCGCTACCTTCAACGGGGACGGGTCCCTGAACTCGACTAACTCGCAGGCGCTGACCGACACGAAAAATACCCTCGTCGCGATGCAGGCAGCCGGCATCAAGACCTACATCATTGCGCTCGGCGCCGATGTCGCCGGCCACACCGGCATCGTCGATCAGACGCTGACGTCGATGGCGGTGGCCGGTGGCAGCAACATCTACTACTCGGCCTTGAGTGCCTCGGACCTCAACGCCGCGATGCAGACCATTCTGGCCAAGATTCTGGCCGAGACCGCGGCGACCTCGGCGTCCTCGATCAACTCGACCGGCATCAACACGACCTCGGTCGCCTACCAGGGCGTGTTTGACACTTCGGATTCGTTCCAGGACTGGACCGGCAATCTCGAGGCTTTGCCCATCGACCCGACCAATGGTCAGATCAACACGGCTGTGACCGCCGATGTCTGGGGCGCGGGCGGCGCCCAGGCATTGCTTGACCTGCAGGGCTGGGACCTGGGGCGCAAGATCATCACCTGGGATCCGGTCGCCGGAGCCGGTGCGCCCTTCCGGTGGAATCCCAGCACCACGGCCACCCAGGGTATTGCCAGCTCCACGGCGCTGGGCGCAGCCCTGGCGACCTTTCCGTACGACACCAATGGACAGGATGTGCTGCAGTTCCTGCGCGGCAGCAACGCCCAGGAGGTGCGCAATGGCGGCCAGTTCCGCAACCGCACCCATAAACTGGGCGACATCGTCGACAGCGCGCCGCAGTATGTGGGCGCGCCGAGCGCGCCCTGGACGAGTAATTCCTACTATTCCTACGTGAGCGCCAATCAGGGGCGCACGCCGATGATCTACATCGGCGCCAATGACAGCATGCTGCACGGATTCAACGCGAGCACTGGCAACGAGACGTTCGCCTTCGTGCCGCATGCGGTCTGGAACAACCTGGTCAAGCTCGTCAATCCCTACTACAACGAACAGCACTGGTTCTACGTCGATGGCTCACCGAGCGCCGGTGACGTGCAATTCGCCGACAACACCTGGCACACGGTGCTGTTCGGCGGCGAATCGGCGGGCGGCAATTCGATTTTCGCCCTCGATGTCAGCTCGCCGAGTAATTTCACCAGTGAAGCGGCCGTCGCAAACAGTGCCCTGTGGGAGTTCACCGATGGCAACATGGGACTGAGCTACAGCCAACCGGTGCCCGCACTGACCGCGGCCGGCTTCGCCGTGGTATTCGGCAATGGCTACAACAGCCCGACCGGCCAACCCTACCTCTACTTCCTCAATCCGCAGACCGGAGCGCTGATCACCAAGATCAACCTGTGTGCGGCGGTGGCCGCCGGCACTTGCAACGCGGCGCTAGCCAACGGCCTCTCGAGCGTCACGGTCGTGAATACCAACGGACTGCCCTCGCAGCCCTCGAACGTGGTGTACGCCGGCGACCTGCAGGGCAATCTGTGGCGCGTGGACATCTCTAACAGCAACCCGAGCAACTGGACCGTGAGCGTGCTGTTCCAGGCGCGCGACTCGCTCGGCAATCCGCAGCCGATCACCGTGCCTCCGGCCGTCAGCCTCAATCCGCTGGCGCCGCAGCTTACCGGTACGATGGTTTATTTCGGCACCGGCCAGTTCCTGGCGCTCTCGGATCTGACCAACACCAACGTGCAGAGCGTCTACGGCGTCTTTGATTCGGGCGCGGCCCCGGCCACGCCGCTGCTGCGAACAAACCTGCAGGCGCAGACGCTGAGCGCGGTACCCAACGTCACCAACGCCGCGGGGCAGACCGTGCAACTGCGTCAGCTCAGCGCCAATCCGGTGCTGCTGCCGACCAAGAAGGGCTGGCTGGTGGATCTGCTGCTGGATGCGGGCGAACGCGTCGTGACGCAGCCCACATTGTTTAATGGCACGCTGCAGGTCGTCAGTTTCCAGCCGAACACGAGCATCTGCACCGCCGGTGGCCAGTCCTGGTATATGGTCTTCAATTACGCCACGGGTGGCGCCACCACGCTGCCGCAGTTTGACTGGAACGGCGGCAACAGCGTCACCAGCGCCGATTTGTATAACGGCGCGACGGTGGCGGGGCTCGCGCTCGGCACGGCCTATTCGGCGGCGCCGAAGCTGATTACTGGTGTGAACGGTGCCATGGCCTACGTCACCAGCGGCCAGGGCGAAATAGTCACCGGTCCCTTGGCCGGCACCTGCAACGGTGGTAGTTGTATACCCGGTCTGGCCAATGCCGATCTGAAGGGCCGTGGCTCCTGGGTGGAGGTACGATGATGAATAAATCAAGGCGGTTCAAATTGGCTGCGCTCGCTGCCGCAGCCCTGAGCCTGATGATGGTGTGCGCTCCGGCGAGCGCTGTGCTCCGGGTACAGCCGCAGATCTCGGGAACGGTCACAGCGATCGCGGGCACGGTGGCGGTATCCATTGATGGCAAGCAGTACATGATTGGCGCCGGGACCAGCGCCGCGCAGGCGATCCTGAACGTGCATGTGGGCGATCAGATCGGACTGATCTTCGATGGGCCGGTAAGCAAGCCCGGCACGCACGTGACCGGAATCACTGCGGCCTCGCCATGAACAGGCTGCGGGGCCCGCGCCGGGCAATCAGCGGCTTCTCGCTGGTCGAACTGCTGGCGGTCATAGCGATCGTGGGGATTCTGGGTGCGCTGGCGATTTCCAGTTATCGAAACAATGTCATGCAAGCCAATCGCACCGATGCCATACGCGCCATGACCAGCTGGCGCCAGTCCCTGGAGCGCTGCTATTCGCAGAACTACACCTATGTGGGCTGTAGCGCGATACCGGCCACACTGCCGACGCCCTCGCCGAGCGCCTACTATCTGATCAGTTTCCCGACGCTGGCCGCCAGTACCTACCAGATTGTGGCAACGCCTGCGGGGGGCCAGGCCAACGATTTGACCTGCGCGAGTTTCCAGGTCACGAATACCGGTGCGCAGGCGGCACAGACTTCGGCTGCTGCGGACTCGACCCGTACCTGCTGGGGTAGCAACTAGCGCCTTATTCAGGCCTGGAGGCAGCAGGCTGCGCAGGTACTGCCGTGGTGTCGTGCGCGAGCGCGGTCGTTGCGGCTGGAACGGGCACCGACAGGCCGCGCAGATGCAATTGCAGCAGCCACTCATCGGCGCGTCGTTCGGCTTGCAGCGCCACGGATTCGCCTCTCCCGGCCTGCAGGGATTCACGCAGCTGCTCCACCGCCGCGCGCAGGGGCTGTTCGCTGCCCGCCTCGGGTAGCGGATGGTAGATGGAAAGGCTCAGACAACCCTCATCGAAAGCCCCGCGGATGATGATGGTGCCGCCCGCCGCTCGGGGTTCAATGCCCTGCTCAATGGCAAAGGCCAGCAGCGGCGAGAGCACGGGGTGGGGTAGCTCGAGTGAGCCAGGCGCATCCCCCAGATCCCACACGACATGCAATCGCTCTCCAAGGCGCAGCTGCGCAAGCCGTATAAAGGATTGGGCGTGCTCGATCTCCTGCCGCAGCGGGATCAGTGCCGGTTCCTCCGCAAGGCTGGCATCAAGCCACGCTGCCAGCTCCTGCATCGACTTGAGGGTGCGCGCCGGCTCGCCGGCAACGCCTGCTGCCAGGGCATCGAGCGTCTGGCGTAGGAACAGTGGCTGGAGCGGCAGCTGCCAGGCCGCCAGATCCAGGCGCGCCTGCCGATCTGCCCGTGTGCGGGCGCGCCGCTCGACCCAGAAGTACGGCACCAGCAGCGCGATCGCTGCCGCTGCCACGGCCAGATTGCGCAGCAGAAACGGCAGTGGTGCACTCGTAATGCGAAATTGTTGCGCGCGTGCGAGCTGTGGCAGTGCACTGAGTCGTAGAGCGGCAACGGAGACGGCCAGGACCATAAGCAGCGGGATACAGCAGGTGACGAGCAGCGCCAGCGCGTAGTTGCCGCGGCTCAGCACTGAACGCAGCGCGCACAGCAGCGCGGCGCTCCCGAGCCCGACCCAGAGCAGGAACAGGAACGGCCGGATGTAGCGCAGCGGCAGTGAGGGATCGAGCGGCGGGAGCTGCGCAAGCGACACGGCGAGGGCGGCCGCGCACAGCGTGATCGCCGCCACTGCCGTGCCGGAGCACAGATCCGGCAGCAGCAAAGGCTGCGGAGCCGCGTTCGCCTGCCTCCTCATGCGCTCATCGGCGGACATCAGTCGGTGCGAAAGAGCTTGGATTTGAGCCTGAACAGTGCCGAGATATCCTCATCGGCATAACCGTCGCGGATCAGCTGCGCATAATCCTCGAGGGTTTCTTCGACCACGGGCAAGGCAGCACCGGCCGCTGCCGCCATCGCGCGGCAGATCAGCAGATCCTTCTGGTGAAGGCGCACCCGGAAACCGGCCGGATAGTGACCGCTCGCCATGTTCGGACCGCGGTTTTGCAGATACCAGTTGGCGGCGGCGCCGCGACCGAGCGTTGCAATGACCTTCTCCAGATCGAGCCCCTGAGACTTCGCGAAGGCCAGCGCCTCGGCATTGGCGCGATTGACCCCCGCGCAGACAATCTGGTTGGCGGCTTTGGCGACTTGGCCTGAGCCGTGGGGACCGAAGTGGGTGATGGTGCCGCCCATCGCCTGCAGCACGGGCAGCGCCCGCGTGAGCGTTGCGGCATCGCCGCCCACCATGATCGCAAGGCTGCCCTTGGTGGCGCCTTCGACACCGCCGCTGATCGGGCAGTCGAGCACCTCGACGCCCGGCGGAGCCAGCAGTGCTGCGCTATATCGTGCAGTGTCGGCTGAGACCGTGGAGCAATCGATCAGGATCTGACCGCGGCGCGCAACGGGGGCCAGCTCCCCGACGATGCTGCGTACGTCCGCATCGGCCGAGACGCAGATGACGAGCAGCTCGCACTCGAGCGCCAGCTGCGCAGGCGTGGTCGCCGCCATGCAACCGAGTTCGGCCGCGAGCGCCGTGGCTTTAGCGCTGGTGCGGTTCCAGAGGCCGTGCAGCAGCCCGGCGCGATGCAGATTGCGGGCCATGGGCGCGCCCATGGCGCCCAGACCGATGAAACCGACATGCATAGACAAGCTGGAGGCCTCCGGCGCAGGTCGGCGCGAACCGCGGCTGACCCGGGGAGGAATCTATCAGGCTACGGGCGCCGTTGGGAGAGGAGCGCTAACCGCCGGAGCCACAGAGCTGATCGACCTGCAGCTTAGCGTCGGTGCGCTCTTTGTCCATCTCCTGATCGGAGAGGTAAGTGCGCTGCCCATCCTTATCTTCGCGATAGATCTTTCGGACCTCGATGTATTTCTGATAGCGCTCCTGGGCCGCTTTGCACTGGGCATCGTGGGTCTTGTTCAGATCCTTGGCCACAGCCTCGCGCGCGGCCTGCTGCTTGAGCTGCTCTTCAGCGCTGAGGCCGGCCGGGCTCTGTGGCGAGCTCGGGCTGGCGGGCTTGGCTGCACCCTCGCCCGCCGGACGTTGTGGGGCGGTGCTACGCACCAGCACCCAACCCGCAGTGGGGCGATCGGTGCAGTCGTGTCCGTGGGGATCGCAGTAAATGTCGCCTGCCGCGGCCGTGCCGAGGAGGGCAAGCAGCAGGCTCGGGCTCAGTAGATGGCGCATCGGCAGCTCTCCGTAGGAGTGGGCAGTATCGACCCTAGGCGGGGGTGCGGCCAAGTGAACTGCTTCACAGACAAGATAGTGGTACCCCGCAATCCAAAAGAAAAGCCCCGGGCGAGCCTCCGCCCGGGGCTTTGGGGGTTCCACTGCGGCGCTGCCAGGGCCGCCTGGCAGGCGCCCGACTTACTCCACCCGCTCGCCGTGCAGGGCCAGATCCAGACCCTCGCGCTCCTCATCGGCGGTCACCCGCAACCCGATGGTCAGATCAAGCACCCACAGAATGAGCATGCTGACGGCAAAGCCGTAGATCAGCGTCGCGCCGACGCCCCACAGCTGCGTCAGCACCGAGCTGTCCGTGCCGCTGTATGCCTTGCTGACCAGCGCGCCCGTGAGCAGTGCGCCGACAATACCGCCGATGCAGTGCACGCCGAAGGCATCGAGCGAGTCGTCGTAGCCCATCACCTTCTTGAGCGCGGTGGCGCTGAAGAAGCAGATCACGCCGGCAGCCAGGCCGATCAGGACCGAGGCATCCGGCAGCACGAAGCCCGAGGCCGGGGTGATTGCCACCAGACCCGCGACGGCACCCGAGGCTATACCGAGCACGCTCGGGCGACCCTTGGTGAGCCACTCGGTGAACATCCAGGCGAGGGCCGCACAGGCGGTCGCGATCTGCGTCACCGTCATCGCCATGCCGGCGCGACCATCCGCGGCCACTTCAGAGCCGGCGTTGAAGCCGAACCAGCCCACCCACAGGAGCGAGGCGCCAATCACCGTGAAGGCCACGTTATGGGGCGCCATCGGCTCTTTGCCGTAGCCGATGCGCTTGCCCAGCATCAGCGCGGTGGCGAGGCCGGCGATGCCGGCGTTGATATGCACCACCGTGCCGCCGGCGAAGTCGAGCACGCCCTTGGCACTGAGCCAGCCGGTCGGTTCCCACACCCAGTGTGCAATCGGAGCGTACACAAGCAGCGACCAGATGCCCATGAACCACAGCATGGCCGAGAATTTCATGCGTTCGGCGAAAGAGCCGCAGATCAGCGCCGGGGTGATGATGGCGAAGGTCAGCTGAAACATCGAATACACGACTTCCGGGATCGTCGGCGCCAGGTGCGAGACGGTCGTGGTCTTGGGATCAGCCAGCGAAATCGCCCCGTGCAGGAACATGCGCGTGGTGCCGCCGATGAAGCCGTTGCCGGGGGTGAAGGCCAGCGAATAACCGATAAACCACCACAGCACCGTCACCAGCGCCGTGATCGCGAAGCTCTGCATCAGGGTCGAGAGCACGTTCTTCTTACGCACCATGCCACCGTAGAAGAGCGCGAGGCCCGGGATCGTCATCATCAGCACCAGGGCCACCGAGGTCAGCATCCAGGCGGTGTCGCCCGAATTGATCTTGTCGTTCGTGACCACGCACGGTGCGGTCGGGGTCGCCGGGCAGGCTCCCGGTGGCGGAGCCGGGGTGCTGGTATCGGCCGATGCCGTGCTGGCGGCTGCTTCATCGGCGAACGCCGTCACGCTCGCCAGTGGCACCAGTGCCAGCAGCAGGCAGGCCAGGGCGGCGGCCATGATCCGAGTTGCAATTCTGCGGTACCGCTTAGCGCTGATATCGATGCCCATGTCAGGAAGACTCCCAGTTTTGCTGTGTAGATTTTATTAAGAAATCAGGTGGCCGCAGGGCCGGTTTCGCCGGTGCGTATGCGAATGGTCTGTTCAAGAGCACTGACCACGATGGTCCCATCGCCGATGCGGCCCGTGCGGGCAATATTGGCAATGGCCTCCAGCACGGGCTCGACGATCAGATCATCGACTGCAATCTCCACCTTGGCGCGTGGCCCGTGCTGCATCTCATGAACCTCGGTAACGGTCACGCCCTGCACCCCAAGCTGGGCGATGGCGTGGCGCAGCTCGTCCAGCTTGAAGGGCCGCACGACCGCGGTGATCATCTTCATGAGGTGCAGATCGCAATGACGGTTCCTAACGAATCACGTATTTCGGTGACTTGCCGGTGCGCGTATTCTTGGATCAGTCCGCGAACAGCGCTGGTGCGGAATTGCAGAATCCGTGCCACGCGCAAAGGTCTGGAAATCAAGGTCCGTGCCGCCTGGGACTGGTGAGGTTGCACGATCTTGGAAGCAAACCGCCGCTTGGGCGCACCTTTTTGGTGCAACCGGCGGCCGAATTCTCAAGGAGTAGCGATGTTGGACAGCACCCGAATCGAAGATCTGGCGCGCCGACTGGCCGCCGGTATTCCTGAGGCACTGGGCAGCGCCCGGCGCGATCTGGAGAGCAACTTCAAGACCGTCCTGCAGGGCGCGCTGGGGCGCCTCGATCTGACCACGCGCGAGGAATTTGATGTCCAGAGCCGACTCCTGGAACGGCTGGCAAGCCGCCTGGAGCGGGCCGAGGCCCGGGTCGGGGAGCTTGAATCGCGCCTGCGGGAAATGGAAGCGGCGTTGCCGCCGGTGTCCGACTGACCGGCGCGCTATTGTTTCTCTAAAGGGACAATAGCGATTCCAGGGCGGATTTTGATCCGTCAGCGAATCAAACGACGGCCGACAGCGCGCGCCGACCACGGGTATGCGCCGGCCATCGCCATGACAGCTCGAGCTTATTTCTGCGCCAGCGAGACGAGGTAGTCGACGCCGGAGCGGACCAGATCATCATTGAGATCTGGGCGGCCGCCCTTCGCAGGCATGACGCCGGTGGTGCCGGTAAAACCATGCAGGGCATGGTCATAGAGGGTCGCCTTGCCCTTGGCAATGCGCGGGGCCCATAGGGCCTTGTCGCCCGCTGTCGGGGCGCCCGCAAGCCCGGTGGCGTGACAGGTCTTGCACAGCGCCTCGTAGAGCGCCGGTCCATCTTTGGGCACTGCCAGCGCCACTGTGGCGCTTCCGGCCGGAGCTTCGATCTTCAGGGCCGAATTGTCCTTGCCGGCGACCGCTTCGCGCGCAAAAGGCTTCACGCGCTCATCGACGCTCGCCACGTACATGGCATCGGAATAGACCTCCGGGACCTCGGTGCGGGCAGCTACGCTGCGGGCCAGGGCCAGGATCGCGAGGGTGACCGCGATCAGCAGCCCGATGACCAGGGTGAAGGTATTGAAGAACTTGGTGTCCTGATGGCTCACGATTTTTTCAGTCCGGTTCCGGCAAGCAATCGATGCAAAAGTATAGCGAGAGAATCTGCGGCGCGCCCGGCAGGATTCGCATCCCGTAGCTGCACTTCACCAGCGGAGGCGGGCAAGCCGCCCGCGTACTCTGTGTCATGCGTTACCGACTGCCGAAAAGCGGCTGCGGATCCTAGACCAGTCCCGCGCCCGCGACAACCTGGTGGCCCGCTGATCGCTGGCCGCGCCGCGATCGCGCCCAGGCCCGCAGCGCCGGCGCGTTCATTGGCCATGGGCGGGCAGCACTCCATAAAGCAGCCTGCAGGCGCGACGCGGGCAGTGCTAGGCCTCGACCCCGACCGGTATCACATAGCCGGCGCGCGGCAGGAGCAGCCGCAGCAGTGGGCCCGTCATCACCGTCGTCACAACCGCCATGATCACCAGCATCGTAAACACGTTCTGCGGAATGAAGCCCATATCGAAGCCGATATTGAGCACGATCAGCTCCATGAGTGCGCGGGTGTTCATCAGGCTGCCAAGGATCATCGATTCCTTGTGGTTGAACCCGGCCCAGCGCGAGGCGATGTAGACCGGGATGATCTTTCCGAGTATCGCCGCGCCCAGCACGGTCGCAAGCCAGAGCCAGTCAGAGGCCGCTGACCAGACCCAGTACGTTGGTGCGCAGGCCCGTATAGGTGAAGAAAACGGGCAGAAAGAACACCAGCACGAATTTGCCGATCTGTGCCCGCCAGGCATCGACGAAGCTCTTGTACTGGTGAAACAGCAGACCGGTCAGGAAGCCGCCGAAGATCGTGAAAATGCCGAGCTTGTAGTGCATATGCCCATCGCGAAGATCAGGCAGAGGATGATGGTCATCAGATTGGGCGGCACATGCCCGTCCGTGATCGGCATGCGGGTGAGGAGCCAGCGCACGAAGGGGCGCAACGCGAACCAGGCAACGGCGGCCAGCAGCACAATCTCACCGACCTGAAGCCCGACCGCGCCGGCCGAAAACTGCGCCGAGGCATAGGCCGAAATGCCCGCCAGCACCACCCAACCGGTGACATCGTTGGCGGCAGCCGAAGATATCGCTACGACGCCAATCTCGGTGCGCGTCAAATCAAACTCACGCAGGATGCGTCCCAGGATTGGCACTGCGGTGATGGCGAGGCCAACTCCGCAGAACAGGCTGTAGGTCAGGGCATCGATGTGCGGGGCCAGGTGCGGCGCGGAAAACTGACCGATGCCGAATCCGAGTGCAAATGGCACGCACACCGAGGCCAGTGTGATACCGAGCGTGCCATTGCGATTTCGACGCTGGTTGAGGTGGCCGAATTCGAAGTCAGTGCCGATCTGGAACATCAGCAGTACGAGCCCGATCTGGCTGATGATCGTGATCGGCGCCGAGGCTTTGGCACCGAACAGGAACAGCGACGGGCCAGGAAAGAAATGCCCGAACAGTGAGGGGCCGAGCAGCAGGCCGGCCACGATCTCCCCGATGACGCCCGGTTGACCCATACGGCGCAGCAGCTGGTTGCCGGCACGCGCCGCGGCGATCATGACAATCAGCTGCAGCAGAATGCTAAACAGCAGCGTCTCTGTCTGATGAACTGATGACTGCACAGATTATCTCCCCGCAGCGCTCCTCGGGTGGCGTGCCAGCGCCCTGGCGCTGCGGCTGAGGGCTCGATTGCCGAATCGGCAAATCGGTCGGCCGTGTGCATTCCAAGGCGTTCCAGCTACGCGCGCTTCCCGCCATGTTTATGTTTTAACTGGAAATTGGCGCGCCCGGCGGGATTCGAACCCACGACCCCTGCCTTCGGAGGGCAGTACTCTATCCAGCTGAGCTACAGGCGCGGCGCGGCGCGCAAGATTACAGCAAGCCCGGGCTGGCCGCGACCTATCCTGCCCGGGCGTGCCGCCAACGCGGAATCTAGTGGCGCTTCTCGCTGGCGGCCAGGTCATTGATCACGCTGATCAGATTCGCCTCGCTGCCGGCCATGCCCACATCAGTAGTGTACTTGCCATTGATGACAATGCGCGGCACCCCATCGATGTGGTAGCGGCGTGAAAAATCATCGGCGCGCTGCATATCGGCAGTCACCGAGAATGAGTTGTAGGCGGTTTGAAAGTCCTGAGCGCTGATGCCATGGGCGACCGCAAAGGCGGTCTGCAGCCTGAGTGTTCCCGCCTCGTCACCGGGCATGTACAGCGCGTTGCCCTTCTCGTGTATCTCGCTGAAGACGGCCGAATGCAGTGCCTCTTCCTTGCCGAGGGCCTGCAGCGTGTAGAACAGGCGCGCGGTTGCACGGCGCATCTCATCCCACACCACCGCAACCCGGACGAACTCGACATACGGGGGCTTGCCACTCTTGCGCCAGGATTCCAGATAGGAGTCGAGTGCGTAGCAGTGCGGGCACGCGAACCAGAAAGCCTCGACGACCTCAACCTTGCCGGGCGCCGCATCCGTGGGCTGCGCAGGCACGACAGGCTGGTAATTGACGCCGGCGGTCCAACGCGTCTGCGGCATTTGCCCCGCTGCGGGCAATGCGGCGACACGCTCAAGGGCCGCCTGCCCGGGGGAAGCCGTGGCCGCAGCGCTGCTCGATTCCTGCATGGCAGCGCCGGCGGTGCTGCTCTGGCTCGCCGTGCTGGCGCTCGTTGGGGCGCTGCCGGCACCGCTAGCGGCCGCCGGAGGGGTTGAGCTTGTGCTGTTGGGCACAGGTGCCTGGCTGCGGGCGCACGCGTCCAGAGAGACCAGCAGCGTGATGCACAGCAGCCAGCGCAGTGGCCCCATTGCCTGCGGTTGCCGCATCAGCGCAGGCCCTGGATATAAGAGGCGAGGTTGCGCATGTCCTCATCGCTCAGGCGGCTGGCCACCGCGCGCATGATCGCCGCGTTATCCCCGCCATTGCTGGCACCCTTGGCATTCTTGGTGTAGCGCGCGTCGGCGCTGTAATTGCCCAGCTGCCGCAGCACGTACACCGAGCTCTGGGCTCGCAGTGCGGGGTAGCCGGCGTCCGGATTGCCTGCTCCGACCGGTCCATGGCAGGCGGCGCAGGCCGGAATACCGCGGACGCCATCGCCACGGGCGTAGAGCTTCTGGCCATCCTGCCAGTAGGAGGGATCGGCTTCGCCGCCGCTCGGGACCTGGGCGGCGAAATAGGCGGCCACATCCTCCATGTCCTGATCGCTCAGCGTCAGTGCCATCGGCATCATCATCGTCGGATTGGCATCGCCGGGCTTGCCCACGCGCTCGCCGTCATGGAACAACTTCAGCTGCCCGAGAATGTAGGCGGCATTCTGTCCCGCCAGACTGGGCCATTGCGGGTTGACGCTATTGCCCATCGGGCCATGGCAGGCGGTGCAGACCGCGCTCTTTGCGGCCCCGTCATCGATGGATCCTTTGGACCAGGATGCGGGGGCCGCCATGATGGCCAGTGCAAGGCATACCAACCGGGTCGTCACGGTCATGCAATCAGCTCCACAGAGAGGGCTCAGGCGCCCACATTATCTTTGCCAGTCAATGACGCCGAGAATTGTACACTACGCAATTCGCGCGTGAGCCTTTGAGCATTGCCCTTGAGCCAGTACCCCGAAGCCCAATTCCTGCTCAGCGCGGCTGATCCCCGCCATTTTCCGCCCGATACGGGTAGCGAAGTGGCATTCGCCGGGCGCTCCAACGCGGGCAAGTCGACCGCGATCAATGTGCTGGTGGGCCATCACCGGCTGGCGCGTACCAGCAAGACGCCGGGGCGTACGCGACTGCTGAATTTCTTCACGCTGGCGCCCGGCCAGCGCCTGGTCGATCTGCCCGGTTACGGCTACGCCGCGGCCAGCGTGTCCGAGCGCAACAGCTGGGCGCGCATGATCGAGGCGCTTGCGCGCCGCGAGAGCCTGCGGGGTTTGATCTTGCTGATGGACAGCCGCCGCGGCGTGCTCGAAGGCGATGAAGCCCTGATTGCCTGGGCTGGCGCCGCCAACTGTCCGGTGTATGTGCTGCTGTCCAAGGCCGACAAGCTCACCCGCAATGAATTAGCCAAGGCGAGCGCCACGGTACGTCGCGAACTGGGCACGCGCGCTGAAGTGCAGCCCTTTTCGGCTGTCAGCGGGTTGGGGTTGGAGCAGACACGGCGGCAGATCGATCACTGGCTCGCGCGTCAGGGGCCGAAAATCGCACAGGCATAAAAAACCCCGGTGGTCCGTATTTGGGGGAGGACCACCGGGGCAGACTAACCCGGCACAGGTCTCGATGAACCGGGTTCGAATCACCCGCCTAGGGAGAGAAGCGGGGAGCTATTAGCTCATTTAGTTAGAGGGAGGAGGCTACCGGAAGTTCCAGCAACATCGAAAAATCTTTTCTTTTAGTTTCAACGAGTTAGACAAACAGTTGTTGTAAATTTGCTACAACTTTATGACCACCGCCCTAAGGGCGCCGCAGCACCAGCCCGGAGCCCGATCAATGGGCCTGATCCCAGTTCGCGCCGCTGCCACTGTCGACCTTCAGGGGTACTGCGAGTTCCGCGGCCCCGCTCATCAGCGCACACACCAGCTCGCGGGTCTTAGCTAGCGCCTCGGTGCGGACTTCCAGAACCAGTTCATCGTGCACCTGCATGATCAGTCGCGCGGCGCCGTTCTGCGTGCTGCACCAGTCATCCACGGCCAGCATGGCGCGCTTGATGATATCGGCCGCGGTCCCTTGCATCGGCGCATTGATCGCGCTGCGTTCGGCGTACTGCTGCAGCTGGCGGTTGCGCGAGGCGATTTCCGGCAGATACAGGCGCCGGCCCAGCACGGTTTCCACATAGCCATTGCGACGCGCGAGTTCGCGCGTGGCATCCATGTAGCGCTTCACGCCCGGGTAGCGCGTGAAATAGCGCTCCACGTATTGGCCCGCTGCCTGCCGGTCAATCCCGAGCTGGCGCGCGAGCCCGAAGGCCGACATGCCATAGATCAGTCCGAAGTTGATGGCCTTGGCTGCGCGCCGCTGCTCCGCGCTGACCAACTCGGGCGCCAGCCCGAAGACTTCCGCCGCGGTACTCTGGTGGATATCCCGATCGGCGGCGAAGGCGCTGAGCAGACCTTCATCGCCCGACAGGTGCGCCATGATCCGAAGCTCAATCTGCGAGTAGTCGGCGGCCAGCAGTACGCAGCCGGGCGGCGCAATAAAGGCCTGGCGGATGCGCCGGCCCTCGGGGCTGCGGATCGGAATGTTCTGCAGGTTCGGATCGGTGGAAGAGAGTCGCCCGGTTGCGGCCACCGCCTGGTGATAGGAGGTGTGCACGCGGCCGGTGACCGGATCGATCTGCTCGGGCAGGCGCTCAGTGTAGGTGGAGCGCAGCTTGGCCAGCCCGCGGTATTCGAGGATCAGACGCGGCAGCGGATAATCGGCGGCGAGTTCCTCGAGCACATCTTCAGCGGTCGAGGGTTGGCCGGTCGGGGTCTTGCGCTTTACGGGCAGCTGCAGCTTCTCGTAGAGGATCTGCTGCAGCTGTTTTGGCGACTCGACGTTAAATACACCGCCGGCGGCTTCATGCGCCTCGGCCTGCAGCTCGGCCATGCGCTTGGCCAGTTCCTTGCTCTGTAGCTCGAGCATCGCCCGATCGATCAGCACGCCGGTGTGCTCCATGCGCAGCAGCACTGGCACGAGCGGCTGTTCGATCTCGCTGTAGATCCGCGCGAGCGCCGGCAATGCCGCCAGCTTCGGCCACAGCGTCTGGTGCAGCTGCATCGTGATGTCGGCATCTTCAGCCGAATATTCGGCTGCCTTGTCCACCGGCACCTGGTTGAACGTGAGCTGCTTGGCACCTTTACCGGCAACGTCCTCGAAGTGGATCGTGTTGATGCCAAGGTACTTGCTCGCCATCGAGTCCATGTCGTGACGCGTGGCGGTGCTGTCGAGCACGTAGGACTCGAGCATGGTGTCAAAGCGCGCGCCCTGGAGCCGGATCCCGTGGTTCAGCAGCACATGCATGTCGTACTTCAGATGCTGGCCGAGCTTGGGCAGCTGCGGATCTTCCAGCAGTGGACGCAGGGCCTCGAGCACGCGCTCGCGGTTGAGCTGTTCAGGGGCACCCGCATAATCGTGGGCCAGCGGCACGTAGGCCGCGGTGCCCGCCTCGATACAGAAGGAAACACCCACAATTTGCGCCTGCATGTAATCGAGACTCGTAGTCTCGGTATCAAAAGCCACCAGCGGCGCGCTCCTGAGCGCCCTGATCCAGCGCTCCAAGGCATCCCACGTGGTCACCGTCTCATAGTGGCGCTCGGGTATCGGCGGCAGGTCTGCCGGCCGGATAGCCGGCGGCGCCGGCGCCGCCGGCAGCGCCTCGGCTGCCGCCGGTGCCGTACCGGTTTCGGCCTCGAGCTGGCGCAGCAGTCCACGCAGTTCGAGTCGTCCATAGAGTTCACGCAGCAGTGCAATATTCGGCGGCTGCATTGCAAGAGCCTGGGCGTCCAGCTCGAGGCTCAGTTCAGTGCGGATGGTGGCCAGATCCCGCGAGAGCGCCAGTGCCTCGCGCCCGGCCCGCAGGTTCTCGGCCGCCTTGCCGGTCAGCTCCCCGGCGTGCGCGAGCAGCTGCTCGAGCGTGCTGTACTGGCCGAGCCATTTGGCGGCGGTCTTGGGTCCGACCTGCGCGATGCCGGGGATGTTGTCGGAGCTGTCGCCCACCAGCGCGAGGTAGTCGATGATTTGTTCCGGATACACATCGAATTTGGCTTTGACGCCGGCGCGATCCATTTGCGTATTGCTCATCGTGTTGATCAGCGTCACGTGCTCATCGACCAGCTGCGCCATGTCCTTGTCGCCAGTGGAGATCAGCACCTGCTGGCCGCCCTGTGCGGCGCGGCGCGCCAAGGTGCCAATGACATCGTCGGCTTCCACGCCACTCACGCGCAGCAGCGGAAACCCCAGACCCTGCACCGCCTCCAGCAACGGGGCGATCTGGCTGCGCAGCTCATCCGGCATCGCCGGGCGCTGGGCTTTGTAGTGCGCAAACAGCTCATCACGAAATGTCCTGCCTGGGGCATCAAAGACCACCGCGACCTGCTGGGTCGGGTACTCGCGGCGCAGGCGTTGCAGCATGTTCAGTACGCCGTGAATCGCGCCGGTGGGTTCGCCGCGCGAATTGCTGAGCGGCGGCAGCGCATGGAAGGCGCGATACAGGTAGGAGGATCCATCAATCAGGATCAGATCAGGGCTCGAGCTCATGGCGCATTACCGAGGATGGTGAGCGCACCAGTATAAGGGCTGGCCGGAGGCCGCGCTTTGGCTGCGGGGGATAGCGCTCAGTGGCAGCGCGTGTAGCCGGGCACGCGCGGCGGGAGAGGTGCCGGCCTCGATGCCACGGCCGGGGCTGCCGGAGCAGTGGCTGCCGCGCTCGGCGCGCTGCTCTCGCTCGTGCTCGCCGGTGCGCTCACCGCCACGGTCGCGGGCTTGGGCTCCTGCAGGCACAGCGGTCCTTTTTGGCCGCAGCCGGCAAGCGCTAGAGTGCACAGCAGCAGCACTGCCAGTGGTTGCGGCGCGCGGCGCATCACAGATCCGACGGCAGCGGCCGGTGCTCGCTCAGCAGCAGCCAGCCACGCGCCACACGATAAATGACCCAGATGCCGACCACCCCGCATCCGAATAGCGCCATGAAGACGCCGATCACGAACAGCACGAACGGCGCTGAGATCATCAATGTGATGGCGATCCAGAGCAGCGCCAACCAGAAGGTGCGGATCTGCCAGCGGAAGTGAGATTCGAGCCAAGTGCCGCGGGCCTCAGCGCGGCGCGCGTAGTTAATCAGGACCGCCGCGATCGAGGGCAGGCCGATCACGAAACGGATCGCGGCGCCGCCGAAGCCAAAGGCGAGCAGACCCATCAGTACGGACAGCGCATGCAGCGCGTAGATCAGATGGGCTAGGCGCACGAGTCCCGGAACCGGATCAACGCGCGTTGCCGCGGCCGCCTCGTCACTCATCGCTTCATTCCGTTTTCAACCTCGAAATGATTGTCAGAATCTTACAGCTAGGGCTGTTTCTTGTAGCGTTCGGCAATCCGGCGGTAGGCATCCCGGAACGGGATCCCCTCCCTCAAGACCAGAGCATACGCCTCTTCGGCCGCATGCAGCGCCGGGTCCAGGCGGATGCGCTCGGGCCGGAACACTAACGCCGCGAGCGCCGCGGCCGCGATATCCAGGCTCTGTAAGGCCTGATCGATACCGCGAAACAGCGGTGCCTTGAGCAGTTGCAGATCGCGCTGATATCCGGAGGGGAGCTTGGCATACAGGGCGAGCGCTTCAGCAAGCGCAGCCAGTGCAACCGCTGAGCGGCCGCGCAGCAGTTCGAAGACATCCGGGTTGCGCTTCTGCGGCATGATGGAGGAGCCGGTGGTGAATGCGTCCGGGATCTCGATGAAGGCGAATTCCTGCGTGTAGAAGAGCAGCACATCGGCGGCGAGCCGCCCGAGATCCTGCATCAGCAGCGTGCACTCGAACAGCACGCCTGACTCGGCCTTGCCGCGCGCGAGCTGCACGGCAGTCACCGGTTGATGGGTGCTCGCAAAGCCCAGCGCGCGGCTCGTGGCTTCGCGATCCAGCGGCAACCCCGGGGCGCCGTATCCGGCGGCAGAGCCCAGAGGATTCTTATCGACGCGCCGCCGCGCGCTGCGCAGTCCCTCGGCATCATCGCGCAGCTCCGCGGCAAAACCGCCAGCCCACAGCGTCACCGAGCTCGGCATTGCCTGTTGCATGTGGGTATAGCCTGGCAGTGCCACGTTGCCCTGGCGCGCGGCCAGTGCATCGAGCGTCGCGGCCACGCGCAGCGCGCCGGCCTCAAGCTCGCCCAGGACATCCTTCAGGTACAGGCGCAGCGCCGTGAGCACCTGATCGTTGCGCGAACGACCGAGGTGAATGCGTCCGCCCACCGCTCCCAGCCGCTCGGTCAGGCGCTGCTCAAGCGCACTCTGACCATCCTCATCCGCCAGTGTGATGCGCCACTCGCCGCGGGCGTGCGCATCGGCCAGCGCCTCAAGGGCTGAGCGCAAGGCCTCGAAGTCCGCGGCCGTCAGCAGGTTCTGATCCCGCAGCATGCCGGCATGCGCGATGGAGGCACGCACATCGTAGGCGACGAGGCGCTCATCCAGTGCATAGTCCTCCCCGGCGGTAAATTCCAGCACCCGCTCATCGAGCGGCGCGCCCTTGTCCCACAGTCTAGTCATGGCAGCACCGTGCAGTTGCGAGCGCCGAGCGGGGCGCTACTTGGAGACCTGCTGCTCGGCCGTCGTCAGGGCCTGGATGTCAGCAACGATCAGTGTGCCCAGTCCCTCGTTGGTGAAGACCTCGGCCAGGATGCTGTCGGGCGACTGATAGGAAATCACGTGCACGCGGTGGACGCCGCCCTTGATCGCCTCCTCGATCGCCTTGGCCTTGGGCAGCATGCCGTCGACGATCTGGCCGGCGTTGCGCATGCGCACAAGACCTGCGAGGTCCGTGCAGGAGATCACCGAGCTCGGATCGGCCACGTTCTCGAGTATCCCGGGCGCCCCGGTACACAGGATCAGCTTCTCGGCCTGCAGCGCGGCGCCGAGCGCGGCCGCCACGGTGTCGGCATTGATGTTCAGCAACTGACCCCGCGGATCGGCGGACATCGGACTGACCACCGGCATCAGTCCTTGCTCGAGGCTCTTGCGGATCACGCTGGTATCGATTGAATCGATGTCACCAACAAACCCAAAATCCACGGTCTCGGTGTCGGTTGGATTGAGCTTCACCGGCGGGCGCTTGTGTGCCTGCACCAGGCCGGCATCGACCCCCGAAAGCCCGACCGCATCGATGTTCAGATCGCGGCAAATGGCCAGGATTCGGGTGTTGATAAGCCCATTGAGCACCATCGAAGTCGCATCGATCGAGCGGGCATCGGTGACACGCCGGCCCTGCACCATGCGGGTAGGCACGCCGAGCGCCTCGGTCAGTTCGGTCAGCTGCGGGCCGCCGCCATGCACCAGCACCACGCGCACACCCAGGTAGTGCAGGATCGCGATCTGCTCGATCAGCGCTCGTGTCAGCTGCTCATCGCCGAACACGGCGCCGCCCGCCTTGATCACGAACGTCTTGCCCTTGTAGAGGCGGATATAGGGCGCAGCGGCGCGCAGTGCGCGGATCGTCGCCAGTTGGTCAGCTCGGTGCAGGATCATGGATTTCTCATCGTTCCTTGGAAAATGAACTTCGGGAGCGGCTCGCGGCTCATCGGCTCTAGCCTTTGAGCAAACTGTAGAGCACGGCCATCTGTGCCGTAAGCCGATTGTGTGCCTGGCGCAGCACGACGCTTCTGGCACTGTCGAGCGCGGCATCGCTGATCGCAACATTGCGCCGTACCGGCAGGCAGTGCATCAGGTGACAGTCCGGCGCCGCGGGCGCGAACCAGTCCGGCCGCACGCACCAGTCCGGATAGCGATGGCGCGCGGCAGCATCGGCGCTCGCATCGCCGTAGGGCTGTGTGCAGCCCCACTCCTTGGCATACAGCACCCGCGCACCCGCAAGTGCTTCAGCCCGATCAGTGCTCTCGCGCACGCTACCGCCGGAGCGCTCGGCTGCGGCACGCACGCGCGCCATAATCGGGGCCGGCAGCGCGAACTCCTCGGGCCGCAGGATCACCAGCTCCATGCCGCGGAGGGCTGCCATGTGCGCTGTCGCCGCCGGCACCGCCAGCGGCAGCGCGCGCGGATGCTGTACCCAGCTTAGGACGAAGCGGCCGCGACGCGGCACCTTAAGATCCTCGAGAGTCTTCCAGTCGGCCAGCGCCTGGCAGGGGTGATTCACCGCGGATTCCAGGTTGATCACTGGCTTGCCGGCGAGCGCGGCCATTTGCGCAAACTTGGCATCGGCGATGTCGGCTGCCAGATCCTTGCCGTCGGCGAACATGCGGATCCCGAGCGCATCGCAGTAGGAGGCGAGCACCGGAATACCTTCGCTGACATGCTCGGCCGCTGCACCATCCATGATCGCGCCGTGACGCGTCTCAAGCTGCCAGGTGCCCTGGCCTGGCGTGATGACGAATGAGCTGCCACCGAGTCGCGCCATGCCGGCCTGGAAGGAAGCCAGGGTACGGAGCGAGGGGTTCATGAATAGCAGCCCCAGGATTTTGCCGGCCAGTGCTTGCGGTTCGGGATAGTCCTGAAGTCGCTGCGCCAGGGCGAGCAGCTCAAGCACCTGCTCCGGACTGAACTCGGCCAGGTCGGTAAAGTGCTTCATGCGTGCGCGCTCATCAGGCGCCGATGTCGAGCAGCGCGCTGCGCAGCAGTTCGACATGGGATTCCTCGAGAATAAACGGCGGCAGCAGGCGCAGCACGTGCGGATCGCCGCTGGTGCCGCACAGAATATTCCGATCCAGCAGCGCGGCATGCACCTGCTTGGCCGGCCGCGTGGTGCGCAGACCCGCCAGGAACCCCGCGCCCTGGTAGCCGCACACCGGGCCGACGATGCAGTTGGCGCGTATGAACTCGCCAACGCGCTTGACCTGCTCGAGCAGATTCTCGCTCTCGATCGCATCGATCACCGCTTCCATCACCGCACTGGCCATCGGGCCGCCGCCGAAGGTTGTACCCAGCGCATCCAGTTTCACAGCGCGCGCGATGGCCGGTGTCATCAGCAGCGCGGCGCAGGGGAAGCCGTTGCCGAGTGCTTTGGCGGTCGTGATCATGTCAGGTTGCACGCCATACAGATTGGCGGCGAAGGGTGCGCCGGTGCGCCCCATGCCACACTGCACTTCATCAAAGATCAGCACGGTGCCGGTCGCATCGCAGCGCCGGCGTAATGCGGCCAGGTACTCGGCGCCCAGATCGAAGGCACCGCCCACGCCTTGCACGGGCTCGACGATCACGGCGGCGGTCTGCGCACTGATCTGACCCAATGCGCCCGCATCGCGGCGTGGCAGGAAACGCACATCGAAGGGGGTGCGTGGGAATCCGTACCACTTCTGCGCCGCGCCCCAGGTGATGGCACCGGCTGCGGCAGTGCGCCCATGGAAGCTGTGCTCGAGCGCAATCACTTCGCTGCGCCCGGTGACAGCAAAGGCCATCTTGAGCGCATTCTCGTTGGCCTCGGCGCCGGAGTTGACGAAGAACACGCTCGAGAAGTCGAGCTGCGAGAATTTCACCAGCCGCGCGGCCGCGCGCGACCGCACCTCCAGTGGCACGGCGTTGCTCTGGAAGTTGAGCGAGCGCGCCTGCTCGGTGAGCGCGCGCGTCCAACCCGGATGCGCGTAGCCAAGCGCGGCGACCGCATGGCCACCGTAGAGATCCAGTATCTGGCGGCCATCACGCGTATGCAGCCAAACGCCGGCGGCATCGATGACTGACAGCGGATACTGCGCGAATACCGGGGCAAGATAGTCAGGCACCGGCACTGCGGCGTGCGGGGCGTTCATCGTGCGCTCAGCTTGCGGTGGGACAGAGTGTGTTGAAGCCTGTTCATGAGCTTTCAAGTCCAGCCGGCCGCTGGTGCGGTCAGGCCGCTGGTCTCGGCAAAGCCCAGCAGGCGGTTCATCCACTGCACGGCACCGCCAGCGGCACCCTTGTTCAGATTGTCGATCGCGCATAGCACTACCGCGGTGCGACCATCGCTGGCCGCGCTCAGGTGGGCGTAGTTGCTGCCAGCAACATCCTTGATGCGTGGCGGCGCATCGAGCACACGCACGAACGGGGAGTGCGCGTAGAACTCGCGCAGCGCTGCGAGCAGCGCGCGGCTATCGAGCGGCTTACGCAGCACGCCCTGAACCGTCGCGTGGATGCCGCGCGCGAACGGCCCTGAATGCGGCACGAATGCGAACTGGGCACTCACGCCGCTGGCGGCTTGGGCGCAGGCGCTGATCTCCGGCACATGCCGGTGCGTGAGCGCGTTGTAGGCATACAGGTCGCTGTGGCGCAGCGGATGGTGTGTGCCCTCGGTCGGCTTGCGCCCCGACCCGGTACTGCCCGTTACTGCCGAGACGAACAGCTCCGGGGCCGTGAGTCCCAGAGCCAGCAACGGTACCGAGGCGAGCAGTGTGGCGGTCGCAAAGCAGCCCGGATGCGCCACGTGCCGCGTGGGAGCGTGCGCGAGGTGCTCTGGCACGGCGCAGGTGAACTGCGCCAGGCGCGCGGGTGCCGCGTGGGTGTGCTTGTACACGGCCTCGTAAGCTGCTGCGCTCGCGTAGCGAAAATCGGCCGAGATGTCGACCACGCGCGGCTGCTGCCCGGCCTGTTCGGCGACCGCAAGCAGCTGATCGATCAGGCCGGCCGAGACGCCGTGGGGAGCCGCCGAGAAAATCGCCGGCGCTCTGAGCGTACGCAGCTGCGCTTCGATCGCCTGCTGCGAGGCGAAGAGCGTATCGCCCAGCACCGCACCCAGGTGCGGGAACGCCTTGGCGACCGCTTCGCCCGGCTGGCTGTCAGACATCACGGCAGCGAGCTTGAGCTGCGGGTGAGCGCTGATCAGGCGCAGCAACTCACCGGCGACGTAACCGGTGCCGCCCAGCACGAACGTGGGTACCGGCTCGCTCACTCGGTTGCACCGGCGGCCGCGGCCTTGGTGCCAAGGCCGATGGATTCGATGACAGAATCACCAAGCGCTGCGGGGCTACTGATGGCATTGAATGCCGGCACATGCATCTGCTGGACGATGATGTCGACGCCGACCTGGTTGTCGGTTGCAGGTCCGGTCACCACGCACGGCTCGACGTGGAAGCGCTCGCGCAGCAGTTTCACGCCGCCCCATGCGGCCACCGGGTCATTGGCCGAGAGCACGACGCCGGTCAGTACCTTGCGGATGTCCTCGCAATCGAGGATTGCATCGACGCCGTAGGTGCCGAGCAGTCCATCGCCGAGCTCGAACACGATGACATCGGGCTTGCCCGCGGCAAGCTCCGTGAGCATTGAGCGGGTCAACGCCGGCCCGGTGCGTGAGGTGGTGGTTACCACGCCGTGATCAGTAAAGATCATGGTCTTGCGCGCCCCGGCATCCTCGAAGGCCATGATGTCGCGGCGCAAGGAGACGCCGGTGGCCTTGAAGGCATCGACAACCAGGCCACGGTGGCGCATACGGGCGATAATTGCTGCAGCGGCTGCGGTCTTGCCCGCCTCCATGCAGGTGCCGGCCAGAGCGACCACGGGAATCGAGCGCGTCTCGAGCGTGGCCTCGAAGTTCAGGGGCCGGAAGCCAACCCGTGCTGGCACGCCGATGCGCTCGCCAAGATAAGGAAACTGCAGCACGACGCCGAGCACGCGGCAATCGAAAGGCTTGCCTTTGTCTGGCGTCGCCGACTCGCAGATGCCGAGTACGCCGCCGATGTTGAGCATCTGGATGATATCGCCGGGCTGCAAAGAGGCAGGCACGTGACCTGAATAGCCAAACAGGGCCTTGCGGGTGCCCAGTGCCCCGACGACGATATCGCCCTTGGCGACCTTCGCCATGCGGCCGCTGGTCAGTTCCAGCGTGTTGTAGGTCGATTTGTTGTTAAGGATCTCGACCACAATGACCACGCCTTCCTCGGCCGGGATCTGCTCGGCGATGCGCAGCTCATGGCCCAGAGCGCAGGCCTGGGTGATCGAGGCGATCTTGTCGACAACGACGCTCTTCATCGGGCCTGCTCCTTGGTGGCAATCTCACCGGCGCGGCGATGGAATACCCCAGGCAGCGCCAGCAGCTTGGAAAAGCCCAGCGCATCCGTAGCGGTCCACTCACCGACTGACTCGCCGTAGACGCCTTTGGAAGCAGCCATCAGCGAGTAGGGGGATTCCACCCCCTCGATGAATAGCGCACCGGGGCGCAGCAGCAGATGCACCTGGCCAGTGACGCGCGCCTGGGAGCTCAGCAGCAGCGCCTCGATATCGCGGCACACCGGATCGAGCAGCTGCCCTTCATGCACCCAGTCGCCATAAGAAGCAGCCACCTGCTCCTTGATGCGCTGCTGGCGCGCCGTCAGCACGAGTTTCTCCAGCTCGCGGTGCGCCGTCAGCAGCATTTCGGCGGCCGGGGCCTCAAAGGCGACGCGGCCCTTGGTACCGATGATGGTGTCCCCGAGGTGTACGCCGCGGCCGATGCCAAACGGGGCCCCGAGAAGCTCAAGCCGTTCGATCACGGCCACCGGCGTCATCGCCTCACCGTCCACGCCGGTCGGTACACCCTCGTGGAACTGCAGCGTGTGGCGCTCAGGCTGGCGCGGTTGCGTGAAGGCGTTGTGCGAGAGCACCCAGGCCTCCTCGGGAATACTGGCGCGCGAGGTGAGGGTCTCGCTGCCGCCGATAGTCACGCCCCACAGGCCACGATTAATAGAATAGGCCGCGCCGAACGGGGGTACTGGCAGGTGGCGCTGCTGCAGGTACTCGAGTTCCTCGGAGCGCTTGAAGGCCCTATCGCGCACCGGCGCGATGATTTCCAGTTCCGGCGCGAGCGTGCGCAACGCCACCTCAAATCGCACCTGATCGTTGCCGGCCGCGGTGCAGCCGTGCGCGATCGAATTTGTCCCGAGCTTGCGTGCCATCACCGCAATGGTCTGGGCCTGCATCACGCGCTCGGCACCGACGCACAGCGGATAGAGCTGCCCGCGGCGGATGTTGCCCATGATCAGGAAGCGCAGCACCTGGCTGTAGTAGTCGGCACGGGCATCGAGCTGATAATGGGCAATCGCGCCGAGCGCCAGGGCGCGCTCACGCAGTTTCGCGGCTGCCTGGGCATCGATTCCGCCGGTGTCGACCGTGACGGTGATTACCGGTCGGCGGTAGTGCTCCGCGACCCAGGGCACCAGGAACGAGGTGTCGAGGCCGCCGGAATAGGCCAATACGATGGGCTTGGCGCCCGGCTCGGTGTGATTGCTCATGATGGCTTTCTTTTAAATGCGGAACAGGGAATGGAGCCGCGAGATCAGCTCGCGCTGGGCGCGCTCGTCCGGGGTGGCGACGAAGATCGTGTCATCCCCCGAGATCGTGCCGACCACTTCGGGCCACTCGGCCGTGTCGATGGCCACGGCCACGCCCTGGGCCGAGCCGGTGCTGGTGCGGATCACGGTAATGTTTGCGCCGGCCGGCCGGATCGCGCGCACGAAGGCAGCCAGCCCCGCAAAGACTTCGCTGCGCGGGGCGCTGGCCGCCGCCGGAGGCAGATAGCGACCACTGGCCTTGAGCACCCCGAGTTCGCGCAGGTCCCGGCACACGGAAGACTGCGTGACTTCAAAGCCATCCTGGCGCAACAGCCGGGCCAGTTCGGATTGCCGGCGCACGAGTCCGCTGCGGAGGATCCGCAGGATGGCATTGCGTCGGTCAGCATGGCGCTCGGTCAACATGATGCATAAAATTGTAGATACTTTGCATAAAATTGCAAGCTTTGAGCGAAGATATTCGTACCAGCGGCCTAAATAGAGCGCCGATGGCAGATTATTTCTGGATCGTATAGATCAGATCAGCGCTGCGGACCTGGCCTGCTTCGGTCTTGATGGTCCAGTGATCGCCGACGGTGTAGCGAAGTTTCACGGTATTGATCGCCTCGAGCAGGCCCACGCCGTAGCCGACATACAAACGCGGGGTGATGTAGCGCCCGACCACCAGCGAGGGATCGTTATCCAGATCCGATTCGACGCCGGCCTCCAGACCAATCTTGCTGCCCAGCTGCTGTGCCAGCAGCGCACCGCCTTCGCCGATCGCCACGTCGCGCGAGCCATTGGTGCGCACCGTGGCATCCGTGGTGTTGGTGGTTGGCAGTGAGTCGAGCGAGCCGCCGGCGAACAGCAGCGAGACAATCTGGGTCTGTGAGACGGGCGGCTCGGAGAAGAAGCTGATGCGCGGTGAGCGCAGCGTACCGCGCACGTTCACGCCGGCAAGGATGTCGGGAAACTCCTTCGTGGCGCGCACGTCGATCGACGGGTCCTCGAGGGGCGTATTGCTGTAGAAGAGCCGCCCGTGCTCGATAGTGAGCTGGCGGCTGTAGGCGTTGTATTTGCCCTCCTCGATGTTGAGCTCGCCGAGCGCACGGGTAATGCCCGACTGGTCGGCCACCGTAGTGACACTGCCGCTTAACCGGCCCTTCAGCCCAAAGACATTGATCGTGACCCGATCGCCTAAGGTCACCTTGACGTTGGCTAAGATCTGGAACGGATCGGAAGGCGCACTGAGCTTCGCGCCGACCATTCTTTCATCGCTTGACGTGGTGACCGCCCCGGCCAGCGCATCGGGTCGATCGATGCGGGCGTAGGGCAGATCCACAGTGCCCGTGACATCGATGCGCCGGCCGTCCAGCTTAAGCACTACGTCCGGTGAGGCGATCACGCGCGCTACCGGCAGGTCAATCACCTTCAGGTTCTGGCCGCTGAGCTTGAGCGTGCCGCTTGAAGTGCCATTCTGCCAGCTCAAATTGCCGCTGACCGAGGCGTGGCCATCGACGCCTGCCGCCGCGCTGCCATCGAGCGTCAGCGAGCTCTCGCCCAGATGCGCTTTGAGGTTCACTTCGCGCAGCGACAGATTGATCTGGTAGGCATCGATCTTGGCGTCGCTGAGCGCCAGATCGCCGCTCAACTGCGGCGCCCGCAGCGTGCCGGCCAGCTTCAGATCCGTGGTCAGCCGGCCACTGGCGCGATCGATCTCCGTCGCATAAGCACCAATGAAATCGAGCGCGGTCGTATCCAGGTGCAGCTGGCCATCGAGCGGCCAGTCGAGCCACGCAGCGGCGGCACCGCCGGCATTGAGCTGACCCTTGATGCTGCCGGCGGCAGCCGAATCGAGCACTACCTGGCCACTGAGCGTGCTCTCGCCGAGCGTCGCGTTCACGGTTCCGGTACCGAGCGTGAAGCTCTCGGTGCGACCGCTGCGGAAATGGTGGTGAATCTTGGCGTCGGCGACCGTCAGACGTGCCGCGCCGGTCCAGGGGCTGTGTGGCGTTGTCGATCCACTAACCTCGGCCGAGACCGTGCCCTCGAAGTCGGTCCCGTCGATCAGTCCCTCGGTCAGCATCGCCACCGGCATCGAGGTGGCCTCAAGCTGAAACTGCGTCTGCGTCGGCGTGCGGCTGGCAGTGCCGCAGAAGCGGGTATTGTCACTCTTGAGACAGGCGCGCTCGATTGAGTAGCGCTGCGCGGTCGGGGCGATCAGTACGGCGACCGGGGCTTCGAGGCCTAAGTGAAGCTTGTGCTTGTCGCCGGCTTGCAGAGCTGACAGTTCAATCCGCCACTGGCCGTCGCTGAAGCTGCCACTGCCGGAGGCTGTGAGGGTAGCCTGGGGCAGATCGGCATCCAGCTGCAGCTGATGCTGTTGTGCCGGACCGGTGCTCGAAAAGTGCAGGGTTTCGATGCGCTGGTCGCCAAAGGTGAGGCCGTGCACTTCGAGCTGCGAGTCGCCGCGACCCGAGCCGCGGGGGTCGAAATCCACCGTGGCGCTCAAGCTCGCCACGGCGAGCTTGTCCCAGCGCAGTGCAGTGGCCGTGGCGCTGCCCTGCAGCAGCGGGCTCTCGGCACTGCCACCCACGTGGGCCGTGGCCTGCAGCTGGCCGTGGGCGCCTTCGTGCAACAGCGCCAGATCATCGGTTTCGACGCGCAGATTAAGATCCAGCTCCTTGCCTGCCTGACCGTCGGCCTGCAGGCGCGTCGCACCGAGCTGCATGCGTACGTCCTGCAGGGTCCATACGTCGGGTCGCCACTGCACTGCCCCGTGCCCGGAGGCGCGCTGACCTCTGAGCGTCCCGTTAAGGCCGCTCCAGGCCACATGCGCATTGTGGGCAGCCCCATCGGCCTGGAACTGCAGACCCAGGCGCCCCGGAATGCCAGGGCGCAGCAGGTTGATATCCAGATCGCTGACACGGCCGGCCGCTTGCCAGTGCAGGGCCGGGAGCCACTGCGCCACCCCGCTCACACTCGCCTGCCCCCCGTAAGCGCTCACCGTGCCGTCACTGACACTGATCTGATTGCTCGCGAGCAAACCGCTGGCACTCGCCTGCAGGGGCGCGAGTCCCGGCACATGCAGGTCGCCGCTGGCGTGCACCTTGAGCGGCCAGCTGCCCTCGGCGCCAAAGTCCCCGGCACCGCTCCAGAGCGTGGGGGAGTTACCCCCCAGCGGCCAGCGCAGATCGTGCCAGTGGCCGGCAATCGTAACCTGCACCGGCGCATCGCGTGCGGTGCTTACCTCCCCGTGCGCCGCAAGACTCGCGCCGGTCGCCCGCTGCGTAATTTCGACGCGTTGCGCCGACACGCCCGTGGGTCCAGCGGAGCCATCGAAATAAACCGCAAAGGCGCCGGTGTCGAGGCGCGTGGGCGTCAGCTCGCCGCGCGCCACCAGGGCGCCGCTGTGGTTGGCGACATGCAGGCTGCCACTCAAGGGACCGGGCGCCGAGGGCCCGCCAAAGCTGTGCACATCGAGGCTCGCGATCCGCGTCTCGCCCTGGAAGCCCCAGTCGCTGGTCAGGTGCGTTGCCACGCCATGAAACTGTGCCAGAAACGGTTCAAGGAAATTTACCGTGAGCGCCAGCCGGTCGAGGTTGCCGTCGATCGCCGCGTTGCTGGTCCAGGTGGGCGCGCCGGCATGGGCCTCATCGAAGCGCAGGCTCCCGCGCAGCCCGATGGAATTGGCAGCGTGGATCACGCCGGTGCCCTGGACGTGCACGCCCTGAAAGAGCAGCGTGCCCGCATAAATACGGATGTCCCGGGAATGCAGATAGCCGCTGCCATCGATGTTGCTCATCTCCAGCTCGCTGCCGTGGGCACGATCAGCAGCGCCTGATCGATGTGCAGGCCTGCCGAAGTAATGCTCATCCATGCGGGCAGGAAGCGCTCGTTCCACTTGCCCGGCCCCGGCGTGCGTGGCGGGACCTGGATGAGGGCGCGGCCGATGTTGACCTGGCCGCACTGCAAGGTCTGCCACAACAACGGCAGCATGCTGATGCTGCCGCGGATGTCATCGAACTCCAGATGCACGCGCCTGTGATCGATGATCAGCTGATCGACCTGAATACCATGCACCAGCGTCCCGCGAGCACCACTGATCTGCAGCGTGACCGGACCCAAGCGGCCGTTGAGCTGGGTGGCGACCATGCGGAAGCCACTTTCAGTCCAGCCGAGGTAATAGCTCATGCCGCCCGCCGCCAGCAGCAGCAGTACGAGCGAAATCCAGGAAAAATGTACGGCCCGATGCATCAGAGTTTCGGTGAAATATTCAGGTTCAGACGGGGACCCGGAATGCCAGGGTAACCAGGGGCCCTGATCGCCTGGCCGATATCTACACCCACCGTAATCACCGGCAGGCGCCAGCGGAAGCCTATACCAACCGCCGAAGCCAAAGGATCACTCAGATGGTTGATCGCATTGCCCATGTCATAGAAGGTCGCGATGCCAAAGTTGTGCGGCAGGTCGCGCTCGATTTCGACCGTGCCGGTGATCAGCGCCCGACCGCCGATCTGTACCGGTACGCCTGCGGGCGTTCGGATCGTGGGCGAGAGCGAGTCGAAGGAGAAGCCGCGCACGCTCTGATCGCCGCCGGCGAAGAAGCGGTAGATACCGGGCAGCTCTGGGAAGTTCTTCACTAGCGTGTCACCAAATTCGCCGCGCAGCAGCAGATGCCAGAGCGGCCTGAGCGTGAACACGCGCGAGGTCTGGGTGTAGACGCGCAGGAATTCGGTATCGGCACCGAGCGCGGAGCTGGAGCCGAGCACATTGATATAAAGCGAGCGCCCGAGCAGGTTCTCGCCCAGGTACCCCTCGGGTACGCGTGCGATGGTAATGCCCGGCACGATCATGTTGTTGAGCAGCCGGATGCTGTAGGGGTCGTAGGTTTCCGCGCGCAGTGCCGCGACCGTGCCGACCACCTGCCAACGATTCTCGATCTTAATGAGACTTGGACCGATGCTGATATCGTGCACTTCGACGCTGCTGCTGAGCTGCTCGGTCTGCGCCAGCGCCTGGATCGAGACCTTCTCGATGGCCGGGTCGCCGAAGGGCATGTCGTAACGGACATCGAAGTCCTGCTCGATCTGGGAGATACGGATCTGGATGTTGAGCCGGTCCCCGAGGCTGTTGATCCGCGGATCGAGAAAGCCAGCGCTGATGCGCGCCCCGGTGTCGGTGCCATAGCCTGGCCCGATCGACCAGGTATTGCGTGCCGAGATGGCACTGATGTGCATCGGCACGGTATGGGTCTCTGGATCCTTTTCCCCGGGCAACACTTCGACGGTTGAGAAGAACTGGCTGTCATCGAGTGCGAATTGAGTGCGCAGCCGCTTGCCCTCATCGTACGGCTCCCCCTCCTGGTAGCGCAGGTAGCGGCGCAGCCGCTCATCGCGGATCGAATGCTGCTCGATTGTCGTGGCGCCGAAGCGGTAGCGTTCGCCGGTCTCGATTGCCAGATCAATCTGCGCGGTGTGGTTGGCCAGATCGACGCGCATTTCGTTGCGTAGCATCCGTGCATCGAGATAGCCGAAAGTCAGGGCAGTGGCTTGCAAATCGCCCTTGGCCTGCTCGTAGGCCCGATGCTCGAGCCGGCGGCCCTTCGCCAGCGCCTCGGGCTTCTTGAGGCGCAGGAACACCGGATCCTCACTCCCCGGCCCTTGCACCACGATGCTGACGCTCTCGACGATGACCGGCACACCAGGCTCGATCTGAATGTGCACGTGCCAGACATGCTGGGCATCCTCGGGCTGAATCGAGGTGTTCACCTTCGGCTCGTAGTAGCCAAAGGGGCGCAATGCCGAGCGTACCTCCTCATCGGCACGCCGATACAGCCGCTCGACCGCCTCGGGCTCAATCCGCTCGCGATCCTTGTAGCGCTCCAGGCTCAGCAGCGCCTGAACGTTGCGACGCAGATCCGCGTCCACCCCGTCGATGTCGACACGGATACTGGCCTGGGCTGCGGCGCCCCAGGCGAGCAGGCCCAGCAAGAGCGTTCGGAGGGCCGCATGCCGGCGGCCGTAGCAATGCGGCAGAAGCTTCATTATCAATTCAGAGCGGCGCCAAAGGCCGTCGGTTCCCGCTTCACGCCACAACCGCGAGCGCCTGCCCAGTGACCTTCAGATACCAGGCATCAAGCAGCCGGCGGGCGATGGTGTAAGGCGCCGGCAGCAGCGCAGCGGGTGATGCGGCGATTTCCTCGCTGCTGAACCAGCGCGCATCCTCAAGTTCCTCATCAAGCCGCACTGCGCTGTGCTGCGCTTCGGCGTGGAAACCCACCATCAATGAGGCCGGGAAGGGCCAGGGCTGGGAGGCAAAGTAGTGGGTCTCTGTGACCCGGATTCCGGTTTCCTCGGCCACCTCCCGCACCACAGCATCCTCGAGGCTCTCCCCGGGCTCAACAAAACCGGCGAGGGCGGAATAGCGGCCCTTGGGCCAGCTGGCCTGACGTCCGAGCAGCGCCCGGTGGCCATCGTGCACGATCACAATGACAGCCGGATCAATGCGTGGGAAGAAGTCCGCGCCACAGGCGCTGCTGGTACAGCGCAGCGCATGTCCGGCCTGACGCGGTTCCGTGGGTGAACCGCAGACGCCGCAATGCAGGTGCCGGGCGCGCCAGACCACCAGCGCCCGCGCGCAGCTGAGAATCACCGCTTCCTCGGCACTGAGCAGCGCGAGCAGCGGACGCAGTTCCTCAAAAGCCGTCCCCGGCGGTATCCCGGCAGGTTCGGACGGGAAATCGAGCAGCACGCAGGCTGCCCCCTGGTGGTGTCCCAGCAAGATGAAATCGCCCGGATTGGCAGCGCGTATGATTGGATCCGAAGCCTTGAGAAACGCGATGGACGGGTTCGGCTCGCGACGCACCAGGTGCCGGGTACCGCGGCTTAGGACAAAGCGGGCCGCAGGATCGGCCAGCACACGGTCTGGCCAGCCGGGGATCGCACGATCCGCCCCGCGCCGATCCAGCAGAGCGCCGGAGAAGGGATTGTTGGTGCGCTCGGCTGCAGGCATCGGGACACCACGATTCTAGGGTGAGGAATCTTAACAGTTCACCGCGCCACCCGGTTTCGGGCCCGCGCGCTCTCGCGCAACGCATGGGTGCAAAGCCGTTGCAGCCGGTTCGGACCCGGGACGCTAGGGGTCGTTGTCCGCCCAGATTGATCGCTTAGCGTGTCGCGGGACAATGCCGGTTCGCATGGAGGCGAGCATCAACGCTCGGCCAGGAGCGATCCGTCGGCATGATCGGTAACCTGCCGAAAGCTGTCGTTCGAATCAACATCGATGCTGCTATTGCCTTTCGCCCGTTTGCAGTGCGCTTCGCAGGTCGCGGCCTCCCCGGAACAACGCCTCCAGCCGGCTCGGAAGCCGCTCGCCATTTTCGTTCTCGCCCATCGTGGTTAAGTACTCTTCCTAATAGCTGGCACGCCCCCGGTGATTTTAGCCTAATGTTTCGATGCTGCCCGCGCTGGACTCCGTCATTGCGAGGCTAAGCGTCTGGAGAGGTTAACGGGTTGGTATCCCATCCGAGTATCGGGGCACGTTCTGACGAGTCGTTCCTGCGGATGTTGCCCGCCAGCTATCTGAGCGCCCTCGAAGCAAGCGGCCAGACTGTGTATGGCGTTTGGGAAGATCTTACGCTCGCCTATACGAATCCCTCCTGGTTCTCATTTGCCTCCCAGAATGCTGGAGACCGAGTCATTAGTGTGTGGCCCATCGGGCGATCGGTTGCCGATGCTATTCCACCGACTGCGCAAGATTGGTATCGAGAGTTTTTTGCTGCTGCTTTTCGTTACCAGGGCGCGCATCCGCCGCAGCACGAGTACGAATGCTCCAGCGCCGAGCTCTACCGCAGATTCCACATGACGGCTTATGCGCTATGCGAAAATTCACGATCCGGGCTCGTAATTGTGCACTCTCTTCTAATCGAGACGCCCCACACAGAGCGCCCTGGAACGGGGGCGCCCGCGGCCGCGGCGGCTAAGGTTTACACAGAGCCCACAACCGGTCTCATCTGCCAGTGCATGCATTGTCGACGCGTACGCCGGCCGCTAGAGCCGACGCTGTGGGACTGGGTGCCGGTTTTGCTACGCGAACCGCAGCCTAACGTGACCCATGGTATGTGTGAGTTTTGCAGCGAGCACTTCTATTCCGAGCAGCAGATATTGCGAGCTGTGGAAAATGCTCGCAGATCCAGAAATGGTGGCCTCATTGGTGATTGACTACCGCGACGCCGCTCCGTAGCGAACGCGGCGTTTGGGTCGGCGGCGAGAACTTTACTTCTCCTCCGGCAGCCCGTCCGGGAGCGGACGCGCGCGACCGTCAATACCGGGTCAAACGGGTTCACCGGGGGTACCGCCGCCCAAATTCGCTGCAAGCGGCTGGCCGCAGGTAATAACCGCTCTGCCACGGTGCGCTGGGTGCCGCGCTGTCCGCGAATGCTGTGACAAAACCCCCGCCTTTCTTCGCCATCATGCTTTCATCGCCGCCGATCCCCAGATTAAGTAACATCGCTGCCGCTTGCGGATCTGACCACCACTCAGGCCCGTCCACAGCCGGCGGGTGCGAGTCCGGGGCCCCGCGGCGAATGAGGCGCCTCGCGATCTCAATCCGCAGCTGCGCTGGGGAGCAAATCCGCTGCGCACACCACGCAGCGGGGCACGCGCAGCGTCAGGCGATCCGCCACAACCACCGCACCGCATACATCGCAACTGCCCAGGCGCAGCTCCCGGCCCAGCGCCAGCGCTCCCAGCAGAAAATGCAGGTGATCGAGGGATATGTGCGGCTCCGGAATCATCTGGCGATAACACTCGAAGGCCTGGCAGAGCAGTTGTGCACGCTGGATCTGCGCAAGCGGAGAATCGCTTGCCGGCGCTGCCTGGGGAGTGATCAGGCCCAGCAGCAGGCACAGGCTGACCAGCAGGTCGGTTTCCTGCCGTAAGCGCACCGAACGCGTGAAATAGCCCGCTTGCCGCGGCGCCTTGCCACGGTGCCGCTGTACCACCGCAGCGCCTGGGTCACTGAGGTAGGAGCGGTAGAGCTTG
>Ga0182030_10000312_pt1 | contig 86002 bp, 61 predicted proteins | sample 812S3MmetaG_FD_121299 | JGI IMG/M metagenome (GOLD analysis project Ga0182030, IMG submission 121299) | Permafrost microbial communities from Stordalen Mire, Sweden - 812S3M metaG (Illumina Assembly) | ecosystem: Environmental > Terrestrial > Soil > Wetlands > Permafrost | place: Sweden... | reverse complement strand
CTTCTCAAACTTTAAGCGTAACGGCTCGAACAAATTCATTTTCATGTCAGACTGAAACACAATAATCATGCCATAATCAAATGACTGTCAATATGTTATCATTTATAGACAGACTCTAATTAGATAATTCCGGTGTTTTAACGGTAGTTAGCCACGTCTTTTCCTCGTTTCTTTGCTTAATTCTAAACCCATCGGCAGTAGCCGACCCAATTATGACCGTTGAAAACCTGAAGCATACATTTCGGCATCAAAATCTGACCGAATACAACGACGAAGTTTATCGGGAAAGAACCTTTGATGCCTTGGATCATGAGTTTTCCTTTGAGCTCCGCCCTTCCGCCGCGACGTTATTTTGGCGGTTTGGGCTAGTTTTTTCCCGAACGGAAGATTTTGCCTTCGACCCCAATATTGGCAGATACAACAATACCGACCTGCGTTTTATAGAAGTTAACGTAGGTGGTCGGTCGAACGAGCAGTGGGAACATCCCAACAACATTGCGCTGAGTAGCTACTATATCACGCACCCGGAACCACCTTATGATCCATCGAGTGACTACCGTCCAGGAACGCCGGTAACGCTCAGTCTGCGTTACCTGGAAGGGGTCAACAGAGCGCCCAATGAAGTTTGGTTGAAATACGATACGCCCTATCATGAAGGCTCGCACATGACAATCCCAGTCGGCGATTACCGTTATTTTCGCATTTTTGCCTGGGCGGATTTTAACCATTTCGAGTTGCATCTTTCCCTTGACGTCATCACACAGCCGGCGGAGCCGCGTTATTGGCTGATGCGCTTGCTCGCGGACATCTGGCCGCCAAATCGATTTGCCGTTGGCGATCTGGTATGGCATGGTTCCCATACAGGAAGAGGAGATGACCGAATAGAATACGATCTGTACAAAAAAATGAAGGTTGGCGAGAAGGTCCTGGGCGTCAGTGTCGGAGAACAGCAAAGTATCCTTTGTCAATTTGAAGTAGCTGAACCGTTACATATTAATCCGGAACATGGTGAGATTGTTTGGTTGCGGGTAGTAACGCTCTTTTTCCCTTACATACCACTACCCTACAACAGCATCTATCAGTACAACGTTGATCAGTCTGACAACCGCCGTTATCGACTGTTCGATATCGATGGCGAGCAGTTTAACCAGTTTATTGCCCCTCATCTTGCATTTCCGAAGGTTCGTCTTTCGGATGTAGAAGGGAAGTACTTGAATATTATCTATGCCAACTTTCTTGAAGGAAAACAAATAGCCTCCACATATTCCTTACAGCAGATCTGGAATGACGAACTACCTAGAACCTTTCGACCGGAGGATATCGACCCGGCACTTGCCAGGCGCGGAAATCAAATCACCCTTCTCGGTATTTGTCAAATCCATCCGGAGTCTATAATTTTTTACCGATTCGAACGCGCGCTTTTTGCCATCCAGGAAATCCTGGGCGACGGTAACCACCGCTTCGAGGTCGGCGCAATACAGCTCAAAACAAAGCTGTCGAATTTTTCTGATGACGAAATGCTGGAGATATTCAAACTCATAGAAAACTTTCATGAACTCCACAATGGCATTGGCCAAAGTCCCGCGGGTGACATGTCCATAAAGATCATGCAGGATAGCGTATTCGAGGAGTATCGGCAATATTCCGGCCTCAAGTCGTTCATGGCTAAACACCTGAACAAAAACCCTGTCAGAAACGAAGTCCTGTCGGAAAACTCTGCCTCACCCGTGGTCGACGAATCGGCGACCCTTGACTTTTTCCGGACCGATGGCCGGCGGCGGTCGCGATCGGAATTCGCGCCGGTCCTGGGCATCCAACCATTGGCGGAACAACTAGCAGAGTTAATTTATCACCTGCCCCCGGACAGTCAAATGGTCGGCATTTTCGGGAAATGGGGTCGGGGCAAGTCGTACCTGCTGGACAAATTAGGCTCGTACATGAAAGATAGATGGAAAGAAGAGTTTATCCATATCGTATACCATGCCTGGAAATACCAGGAAACGCCAGCATCCTGGGCATATCTATATGAACAATTCGCCTATGCCTATTTGGGCAAACGCAATCGTCGCAATTTCTTTCATTACTACTGGAAGGTATATCGACTAAATCTCCGGCGTTTGGGTGTGCTACCCATTGTGATCCTGGGACTTTCGTTCCTTGGCTGGTTGGGCTGGATCATTTTAGGGCCCATTGTCCTGGACTGGGAGTGGTATTTCTTTGCCGGCAGCGATATTCTCATTACGATCAGCTTGTCGGCAATCTTTCGGACATTCAAGAAAGAACTGTCGCCCAAAGCTATTGAACTGATCAAAAAATATTCGCTGCGCCACTCCTTCAAGTCGACCATGGGGCTGCAGGCGGACATCCAGGAGGAACTGATCACGTTATTGAAGGTCTGGATCCCCGAAATTAAAGATAGACCGGCCAAACCACTCCGATTCCGATCGCACCGGAAAGCCACCAAGCTCAAGGTGCGTATCTGCCTTGTAGTAGAGGATATGGATCGTTGCAAAGAGGAACGGATCATCGAGAATATAGATGCATTACGCGTGCTGCTGGAAGATCCCGAGATCAGTAAACGATTACTCATTGTCACAGCTATCGACGAACGCATCCTGAAGCAGGCCATTCAAAAGAAGTATGCTTCCCTAGTTAAAACCGACAATAGTGATGACACCGAAATATCCTCTTCTGGAAATCCGCTTAAGTTGAATGACCTGGTCTCCGAATATATCGACAAGCTGTTTATCGTGGCCATCAAGTTGGGTGAGCTTTCGGGGCTTCAGCGCGTGGAATTTTTGCAAGAGGCTATAAAAAAAGACTTGGTCGCTGCGAAGGCAAATTCTCTCTCAGGCGGTACAACGGCTATACCCGTTCCGGCAGACAAAAGTACACTATCTATTCCGGTAACGAAGAATACAAGCCAAGGACCTACTTTATCAGGAGAACGATCAGCAAATATCGTTGGCAGTTCACGACAAAGTGGTACGGCTACCTTGACCGTAATGGCTTCAACAGCCTCCGCTCCTCGTGTGGATACCTGGAATGGGCTGAGTATGCGGGAAGTACAACTACTTGAGCAGGTGGTCCAAACATGGGAGCTCGCGACACCTCGCCAAATCAATATCTTCTATCACCGCTATTTATTTTGCAAGAATACACTGATCGGCAATTACTTGGCATCGGGACAACCCAACCCGTGGCAAAACCAGGCGGATATCCTCACGATCCTTCAGCTTCTACGCTATTACAGTAGCAAAGGCACCCCAGAGCATATCCAGATGGAGAAAAACCTTGTTCAGCAGAGTAAGGGGGCAGTACCCGTTGACGTCGAACATGTCGAACCAAAGGTACAGAAACCACAATCGGACTACCTGATCCTCCTAGAGATCTTGGAGCTGGTGGTAGCATATTAGTGCAAGCCAGAACTCAGTCCAAGGTTCTAATTTTTATGAGGAATCTCGCATGTGGAGCGAAAGGTTCTTTTGAAGTGTTCCGTTAATCTTAAATCGCACCCTGCTCTTTGAGGGCTTCGATGTATTTCGCTTCATCCATAGGGCAATTGATCAGATCGAAAAATTGGCTTTTGGTGAGCCTGCATTGTTTATACATTTTGCTGATCAGTTGATCACCTATTTCCTGATCATTGTGGCTGAGTTTAGTCTTGGCCACTAATTTTCCTTGGTGGTAATACAAATAGAAATGATGATCGCCTTCTGACTTTCTAAACCCCTTTTTTAAGAGTGACTGCCTGGTTTTATTTGCGTCCAAAGAGGCCATTAGTCGAGGGTTATTTCTTTAATATATGCATTAAACATGATCTTAGCGCGAAGCAGCCGATCTGAAAGTTCGCTATCCGAAATGCTACTGAGCAGTTGATAGGATTCGTGAAACTCCTTATATAAATCATGCTCAGCCTCATCCAAGGTGGATCCAGCAGCTACTAGATCAAGCATTTGGTTTTCTATTATAAAATTTCCATCTTCCTTTTGTACCGTGCAATTTAGCGGGTTGTGAAGATGGTAAATCCGGTCATCCAACACGATTTGAGAGGGTGCGATGGACAGCACCGTGTCCTTATTCTCATAAAGGTCGACAATCGTTCTTCTTTTTCCAACTCGTTGGATCAAAGCGAATATTTGTTCAGGCTCTTCAGCCGTCTTTCGACGTCGGCTCGGTTTCAACAGGTATTCGGATTGCATTTTACTAAATTTAGGTACTTTATAAACCTGAGAATAGGTCAATTTCCCATTGTCAGTTACCGGCCTGACGATGGAAAGCGGTGAGTTTCCCGCAGACTGAATGAACCCGTAAAGTTCTTCAGCTATATCATACCTCACCTCTTCGAGTATATCCTTACTAAAAAACTGCTCGTAAGCGCCGTTATTTGCATATGACATTAACTCATCGAACCTTTCCGCAACCGCATTCATTTGTTCGTTCTCCGCTGACATCAATGTCCTTTGCACGCTAGGAACGACCCGAAATGCGGGCACGGCGCTGCCGGGCTTGAAGTCAAACAATTCAATCTCAAAGGATTTCAAGTCCGGAGATAAGTCCGTATCCATTTCGTATTTCGCTAATAGGGTAATCAGGTTTTGTAAATGGTCGAACATAGCAGCAAAAATATGCCAGGAAAGACCATTTGTCCTGCCTGCCTCTCCGCCTATTCGGAGATAAACCCCATCGAGAATATTAGCTTCCATTAACTTGCATGTAGACGTATACGTTAAGGGTTGTGATCAAAGATAACCTTTTAGAAAATAATAAAAATGGAAAATGTAGGGAGGAAACTCACTGGCCAGAGACTTCCGGACCATTACGCGCGAGCCGCTGCCAGATTAGCCATCCGCTTTTCCTTCAGCAAGTGGAACCGGTAAGAAGAGATCGGCCGCGTCGTCGACGTGCCGGAGCATGCGAACGATGCGGAGGGACCGTCAAGGTTCACGCGGAGGAAAATACGAGCTTAATGGTGGCTGTCGGGCGGCCTTCAATGGAGCGAAGCGGCTGGAGGAGATTTTTTCCACCGGAACATGCGAGCGGAACGAAGTGGAGTGAAGACTTTGACCGGCGCGGAGCGGCATCGTATTTTCTGGGGTTGTGGATGAAAGGGCTTCCCTTGGACCGAAATGAAGAGGAACCGCTGAACGCATTCTTATATGTTTCGCCTGACCACAGGGTACCTATAAGGTGGCAGATTAACCAATGGATTTTTAGTTATAAATTTGCTTCCCCTGAACGGGTTGACGAAAGATGAGATAGGGACACACCAACGGGCTGGGGACATTGAAATAATTTTTAAAATCTATATTCAAATGAGTTTATCAATAGGGAGACTTGATCTATTTTCTGATTGGGCAGGCATCGTAAAGTCTGAATTGGAGGATGAAGGATATGTTGTGGATGGCCTGCCTGAACAGGATGTTTCAATATTATACTTTGGTTTGCAGAAGAAGCTGATCAAACCTAAGCCTCGGAGAATATTGAGATCCAACGGGTTTAGTTGTCCAGAGGAGTTAAAGCCAGGCTTGGCGTCTTTGGAAGAAAAGATTATCAACGGAGAGAATTTGAGGCCGCATTTGAGTAAAAAGCTGAAGAATTTGAATGACAATGATGGACTTTTGTTTGACTGGGGGATTTTCCATTTGCATTTGGGAACGGTTATCGGTTCTGACGGTTTTATCGATAGGACCGGCCCCCTACTATACACCAGATTTGATGAGGCCAATGCGTACTTTATAAACGTAATAGATCACGGCTCTTGGACGACACAGGAGTTGGTGAAGACCATTTATCGAAATTGGCCTGAGTCAATAAAACCTTATATATTAACAGGTGTAACAAGCATTTCAAGAAATTTTACGGACAAGGATGTTAAGGACCTGAGGGGCAGCCAGGTTAATACAATCCTTGATCTCGATAATGGCGTTTTTACACTTGGGCCAGGTGGAGGAATGACTGCGAGTGGAAGCAGCGCTGAAGCTATTTTAACTCACCTGCAAACAAGGAAATGGATGAAAAGATTGGAAAAGCCTATGAAGGAGGATATAACTAAATTCCTTTTGTCTCTTTTCACAGATGTGAGCTTCATCAGAAATGAAGTGTTACATTTTGTTCTAAAAAAGGATAATGAGACGTTTTATATTGACGAAATTAACAATGGGTTTCGATTAGCGTTAAAAAATAAAATGGCTGCATCTGTATGATGCTGATCGGCGAACGACGATAGGTGAATTATCTTTAAATTGGATGCAAGAGATACCCCATTTGAATTCTTTCAAATGGGGTATTTTTATGTATATGAATGAAGCGCCTGAAATAAGCAAGGATTTTTTTTGTATAGTGGATAGGGACAAAATGGACCTGGCGGCCGTAATCTATTCTTACCTAGCTACGGACGGGGTTTATATACCTTTTTTTGAATACGCGGGGGCGACGATTGAAAAAGTGGCCGGCGACGAAACGAACCGGGACATACATGAGATGTCCAGGCGTCGTTCGGATATTTTTGGGGTGATCGTGAAGAATGCCTTTGCCCAGATGAACGGAACGGAAAATATTATAATGGCCGGTCTGTCGGATGAGCAAAAGAGCTATTTGAGTATAAACTACCCGGACGTGAATTGCATTGATGTGCCTGATGTGGAGACGGCGGAGATGGCGTTGGCCGCCTTTGGAGGAGCCAAGCCAGTGTTGAGGTGTAGGCCTGAGCATGTATTGGAGGGATTGGTTGTTGCACTAAGAGAGAACGCGTTATTAAAGATGGACGCGACGGCGGATGAGGTTACACCGCCGGAGGATTGCATTGGAGGGCTGGTGGTGATCGAGGCCATTCCTGCTGTGTCTGCGGTGATCGCCGTGGGCTACGCGCATGCCATAGGCGCCAATACACGACTCGTTGAGCCCTTCGAGGACAAAGAGGCGGAGACAGTAAAATATTGCATGGAGAGGTGGAAAGGCGATGCCAGGGAGGCCCTTGACAGTACGCCTGAACGCGCACTTTTGCAGGAGATGGTGATGAGCCGGGTCGGCATGGTTGTGTTTGGGCGTTATCCATTTTGCACCTTTTTTACCGAAGGACTTCCCTATTCCGTAATACTGGAAGATATAATTCCTTTTTCTTATGTCCATTTACTTTGGAAGATGGATTGGTTTCTTTTCAATGCGATCCGGGCGGAGTCGATTACGCTTCCCTTTTCAGCGGTAGTTTTCTCCCCCCAGTCGTTTGGGGAAGAGGAGGAAACGACGACTGCTATAGCGGCGATGTCAGGCAGGAACTACTTTGTGAAATCGCTGCTGGGGAAGGACGCTACAGCATTTAACCTTGATACCCACGTTAAAGAGTATCCATATGATCTTTTACATATATGTAGTCATGGGGGGGGCGTGAAGGGAAGCTATTGTTCCGTGGAATTGGATGATGCTGTCGGCAAAAGGCATACCCTGGAATTCGACTTGGTTAGGAGTTTTCATCCGGGAGGGCCGGGTAGGATTATTCCTGTTCCCACCAAATTATACTGGAGGAAGTATAACGGGAAGATTTGGGGCAGCCCGGAATATAAGGCAGCCGGCAGTATTAATGAGGATCTTTTTATTAGATTCAGACTGAAAAGTGAGCGAAGTGCCTTTGATGGTAGTCTCGCCGGCACGGACCGAACTGTGCCGAATAGTTCCTGCGTGCGTTGTGTCGATTACCCTTTCCTCGGATTATTTGAGGTTTGCGCTGGGGGACGATTTTCACCTTTTGTGTTTAATAATGCTTGCTGGTCGGGTTATGAGATGGCGGAGCCCTTTGTGGACGGCGGGGCCAGGGGGTATATTGGGACCCTTTGGTCTGTCGGGAACACTGTCGCGACCCAACTGGGACAGGATTTTTATTCGGACGTGTTTACGTCAACGATCCTATCGGCGCTGCACCGGGCAAAGCAAAAGGCGGTTGGAACCCCGTTTGCGCACGTTTATTTGTTCTGGGGGCTGCATTTTTCGACCATCAGGGAGGGGGACGACCAGTGATCCAATACCTCATCGGTGTGGCCGCACAGCGGGATTGGCGGCTGGTTGGTCGGAAGCCGTGAGGAATTCCGCCGAGTCATACGCGTTCCTGAGTACGATCGCCCCTTTTTCATCGCTCACTTTTGCCCTGCGGATCAACCGGCCGACCGGCTCGCAGATAAACAGGTCGCCGCGCATGGCTGTGGGTAACCGGTCTCCCCTGAAGATGCATTGCCCGCAGCTGGCGGTAAAGTGGTTCAGCGTGCTGTCGGCTCGAAGCCGGTGCTGCCCGCCCTGGACGTCCGGAGTGGCGATGATGGGCCATACGGCATCGAAATTCCCCCGGCGTTCGCTGTCCAGATTGAGCTGGCCATATACAGGGTTCTGTTCGAAGTTCAGGGCGGGTATTTCCCCGCCTGCCGATGAGTAATACAACCGGCCATAATCGTCATGGGTCAACCCCCATTGCCCTCCGGCGGGATCGGCCAACGTGTCCGCATCCAGCATACCCTTGTCATAGCGATACCGGACCGGGTTAGCGGTGACATAGATCCAGTTGTCCGTATTCCAGATAAGCCCGCTTTTCTGATGTTCCAGGTTGGCATTATCGGCCGTGTCGTTATGGTAAACCAGCTTTTTCTCGTCTGCTATGCCGTCACCGTTGCTGTCCCAGTAGCTGTATAGGTTGTAGGTATACGTCTCGCTGACGATCAGCCTGTCCTCCACCGCCAGCATCATACGTGGCAATACCAGGCTGTCGATGAATACGGTGTGCTTGTCCATGACACCGTCCCCGTCCGTGTCTTCCAGCCGGGTTATCCGGCAGATCGGCAGATGCTCGCCTGTACCGTTGATGTCCTGCATATAACTGCGCATTTCCGCGACATACATCCGGCCGTCCCCATCCCAGGTCAGGGCCACGGGCTCCTGGATGACTGGTTCGCTGGCTACCAGCTGCAGGTGGTATCCTTCGGGCAGGTGGATGGTGTTCATACTTTCCTGGGGCGACAGGTAGGTCGAGATAGGATGCATGTCGATAGTATCCGGCCGGTAGGGGGGTGCTTCGGCGTCACGGGAACGGCAGGCAAAAAGCATAAGGCAGCCCAGGGCTGGAATGGCAATGCGCATATTGATTACTTGTTAGATCGTTACGTGCGTAAATTTAAGGTCGAAGTATTAATATTCAATTAATTACCGGATTAATATGCATAAAACACAATTAAAGGTCGGAAAATGTCAGGGGGCGTCACCCGGAAGTGCAGGAACCATTGTTCTTTTGACAACTTGCCCTCCTGAACGGTAAAGCATACAATATACGGCATCGAAGAACAGCCATTCACCTGGATAAAAGGACAATTTCTTCTTCCTGAAAGTAGATCAAATAAATGCGATATCCCTGGCCAACTGACTTATTACGATCCGGGTGCCGCTACTGAGACTGCCGGTATCGCGTTGAGGCGCTCTTTATTATGCTCTCGCAAAGTTTAATAATGGTTGAATATTGCCTCTGTCTGCTGCTTTCATGGCGGCCAGATATGCTGAACGGGTATCACTTTGTTTTACCAGGTTGGCGGCGCCCCAGCTAAATACCGGGAGGCCATATAACTTACTTACTACAATGTCGGCCAGGAGGCGGCTATGCCTGCCGTTACCGTTAGGAAAACAATGGATGGTGACCAACCGGTGTTTAAACTTTATAGCCAGCTCATCGGGGCTGTAGGTATTGTTGGTATGCCAGTATTTTACATCATCTAGCAGGTAACGCAATTCGGTTGATATTTGCCATTTATCCACCCCGATGTTTTTGTTGGTTTTACGGAACTCACCTGCCCAAGCCCATACCTCGCCATACATTCTCTTATGCACTGTCTGAATAAAAGATTCGCTAAACACGGCATCGGCTTTAAAAGGACGTTTCAAGCTCCATAGGATCGCCTGTTCGATATTTTGCTGTTCAAACTCGTCTAAGTCTCCACGGGTGGCGATAGTAGGAATGAGCAGTCCTTCTTTCTCATCTTCATCCAGTGGTGTTTGGCCTTCTATGTACTCTAAATCTAATCCCATAAAGTTTTAGGCATTTCTTTTTTGATTGCGTCGGCCCGTTCTTCAATGGCTTTTTCAATACGCTGGTTACTGTTTTCCTGATCTTCTAGCCGCATGGAATTGGACGTACGCAACACAATCTGTTTAGCTAGTTCCCGTGCTTTATGTTCTATTAATTCATCTAAGCTGCCATCATTGGGGACAAAGCCATATACTAACTGCATATCTAAAGCCTTTGCTGTTTCCCGAAGCGTTTTGATTGTAATGGAGCCGTCTTTCTCCCTGTTTTCCATTTCTTGCACACCCTGCCTCGTGATAGAGAGCCTTTTGCCCAATTGCCGGGCGCTCATGCCCAAGGCAAGACGAATGGCCTTGACCCACCCCGTAGGGGGAACGGATGCCTTTTGCAGGCCCGCAAATGCCTGCATTTTATTATTGAGTTGCTGTAACTGCAATGACTTTCTACCCATAGTGTAATGTAATAGCTTTACAAAGACAAAAGTAAAGCTATTACTTAACAAATACAAATGTAAAAGCAACCTATAGATTGCTTTTAAAAGACAAAAAGGCAAGTTATAGATGGCACAAATAAGTATAAATATTTGACTTTCAATCTATTTAGAACTTAAAACCGGAATTTGCGCGGGCAGATTTTCGGCCATAGCGGTCTTCAATCTCCCAACTTACACCAAACTTCCTCCAAATTATTCCGAACTTCAGCCAAATGTCTTTCGTATCTATACACCGAAATTATCCAAAGCCTGACCGATGAAATTGAAGCTATCTCTTTCCTGCAGCTTGTTATTGATGTTCACGCTTTCGGCCATAGCTCAGTCTGACAGCATCAAATTTGAATTCTCGCCCAAAACCGCCCATCCGAACGCGTTGTCTTTGATGAAGGAAGATTTCTTTTGGAGTCCTATCGACGAATCTGCGCCTTTTGGCAGCGACGCCGGATCTGATGCGGCATATGGGTATTATCAATGGAAGAAAACCCATGCAGGTTTATCCCCTCTAACCTATTTAAAATCCCTGATTAGCTCCTGGAAATATCCGGAAATCGCTTTGGACGAAATGGATACCGCCAAAATAGAGAAATACATGAGCATCTCTTATGTTCCTGGTCAATCAGAAATTGACGAACAGGTTATCCGATTAAAACAGGAAAACGAAAAATATCAAACTGTGCCCGGGACAAAGCAGCTTAGCGATGAAGAGATACGTCAAATCGCCACTTCTTCAGGGAAAAATATGGGCACTAGTTTTTTGATTGATTTGGACGATGCCATTATCGGCACCTCCTTTGCCCAATTCGTGCTGGAAGGGAAGATCGATCCCAGTCTAAAATATTATGCCACAAAAGCCCTGGAACGCGAAATGCTGCCCATCCTGACTAGCCTATATGGCCAGTCCAACCAGGAGCAGGCTCACCTTGAGAAACGGGAAAAATTACTCCAGGTAGTCAGAAAAATGCCCTCCTAAATCATGAAAAACTTTATTTCGACCCAATTTCAATAAGGATACCCCCCTGCCCTCAGATCCTTATACTCTAGAATATACTTTTGACGACGTAAAGACACCCATCAAATGATAAAAGAAGAGGCTGCTTACAAGGGAGGCTCGTATGTGATTACCAAATTGTAGGATCACATCAAGTCTATTTAATCCGTCGTAAGGCTCTTCTCTTGGACTTGTTAGTGATTTGGACAGTTAATGTTTGCATATATACTTAAATATGAGACGGTAAAGCAACTAATTAACAAAAAAGAAAAAATCACACTCCCAACCATACCCGACTTTTCGTAAATTGCCATCCTTAAACCTCATCCCATGATCGACCAGATCGACCTTACCCTTTTCCATCGCGAGGATGCTCCCCCCAACGCCAACTGGCGTAGGGCAGACCGACTCAATAGCTGGACCAGGTTAGGAAGCTGCCGGTTTCTCGAATGGATTGGCTGGTACAATCTCGACGTCGCTCAGCGGCTCCTGGGCCATTACCGCCTCTTTCAGCACTTCAACGCCGAATATTCAACGTCAAGGCGTGATCTACCCGCCGCTCAGGCCTATATCCTGCAGTACCGGGCCAGCCATCGGCTGAAACATTTCCTCTCCCGCGACATGGCGTTCTTAACAACCATCATTGAAAGAAAGCTTTACCCGGTGCAAGCCGAAATAGCCGCCATCAACCGCCAACTCGTCAACGATTCTACCAGCGTCTTATATGACTTCCTGACCGACGCAGACCAGGATTTCACTGCAGCCTTTTTGCAGGCCATGCGCCGGATGAAGGATCCGTCCTTTTTCAACAAATCCGTGGCCCCGCCCTCCATCCACTTGCAGGTCAATCGCAAGGAAGAGAACTATTTCGCCCACCAGCACAACACCTACTCCGCCACCCAAATCAACATTCAACCCGCCATCAAGGCCGGCGCCCAGGGTAAGGACAGGGGTATCTTCTCCAAAAAACAAGTCCTCATCCTCTTCGACCTGCTGTCCGCCTTCAAAGACTTTGACACCATCGATTATACCCGGCCCAATAAATTCGAGAGCTATGCCGATCTCCTCCACGCCCTTACCGGTAAAAGCAAGCTGTCCATCCTTGAAGAGCTCAACAACTACCGGCACAAAGGATTGTACGAATGGCATACGCAAGGCGAGCTCAGCCAGCTCATCATCACCCTCACCCACCTCGCCAACAGCTTTCGCAAGGCCGAATTCAAATCTTTCACCCGACTCCTGGACAAAAAGATAATGGAGCTGGAATCCCATAAAGAAGACTAACCCTTATTTGATTGATAGCGCCGGTATTGCTCACCCTGTTCGCCAGGATATGCAGGTGTAAATGCTCCTTGTCCGTATGCTTGTAATCTGAAATATTGACCCTCGCCTCTTCAGCCTTTTGCCGGATGATAAAATGTTGTGCGTGAGTAACGAAATAACCGATGAACTTCTCCTGCTTGATGGCCTTGGGTGGCCTTCCCGATCTGTTGCCCATATAGAAGTAATTTTCAGGCAACAAACTAACAGTATGAAGAGATCCAAAATGAGCCAGGTCGTCCTGACAAAATAATGAATTGATTTTCAATGCACGGCAGCCCCGGCGCTCCCCTAATCCCTATAATTCTCCAAAAAAAGATCCGGCAGGTGCTTATAATTTCCCTTCACCAGCTGTAACACATTTTCAAACTTCCCCCCCAGCATCATCTTAGTCATCGAAAGCGCCATGCCCTTGACCATGTCAAGATCGATCTTAGGCGGCAACGCCAGCGCAGTCGAATCAGTCATCACATCCACGAGTACTGCCCCATTGTACACAAACGCCTCCTGCAACCCCCGCTCTACCTCCTCCGGTTCACGAATGCTGATCCCCTTGATGCCCATCGCCTCCGCGACAAGCCTGAAATCGGGATTCACCATATCGACCTCCGCATCAGGCAGCCCCATCACTTCCATTTCCAGTTTGACCATGCCCAAAGCCCGGTTGTTGAAAACGATGATCTTAATGTTAAGCCCATATTGTTTGATCGTGGCAAGATCCCCCAATAACATGGATATACCGCCATCACCGCACAAGGCCACCACCTGGCGGTCAGGACAAGCAAAAGCCGCCCCGATGGCATGCGGCATCGCATTGGCCATCGACCCGTGGACGAAAGACCCCAGCATAGTCCTTTTCCCATTCGCCCTGATATAACGCGCACTCCACACATTGCACATGCCCGTATCACAGGTGAAGATGGCATTGTCCGCAGCCAGAGTATTCAAGACAGAAGCAACCGCTTCCGGGTGCAGCTTATCCTTCGTTCCCTTATCCTTGGCATATACTTCCAGATGTTCCTTCACCTTCCGATGGATATGCAGCTGCGCATCCAAAAAGCTGCTGTCGGTCTTAGCCTCCAGCAAAGGGATCAGCGCCTTTAGGGTGGTTTTGATATCGCCATATAACCCCATCGTCAGTTTGGCCCTCCTGCCCAGGTTTTCAGACTTGATATCGATCTGCACGATATTTTTACCTTGCGGGTAAAAGGGCGTATAAGGAAAATCGGTACCCAATAATAATACGAGGTCGCTTTCGTGCATGCTGTGATAGGCAGCCGGAAGTCCCAGCAGGCCCGTCATGCCCACCTCATAGGGATTATCATACTCGATGTCCATCTTGCCACGAAAAGAATAGCCTACTGGTGCCCGTAATAACCCGGCCAGCTCCACCACCTCATCATGCGCAGCCGCTGCGCCAATACCGCAGAAAACACAAATTTTTGGATGCCGGTTGATCAGATCGGCCAATTGCCGCAGCTCAGACTCCTCGGGACAAATGGCAGCCCGCGAAAAATAGGTCCGTTCCGCCGAATCAATATGCTCCGCAGGCAGCTCGGCGACATCCCCCGGCAAACCTACTACCGTTACCCCCTTCTTCTGCGCCGCCGTCTGCAACGCCGCCTGTGCCATTCTGGGTAATTGGGCGGGATTGGCCGCCACCTGAGTATAATAACTGCAATCGTCGAACAGCTTAATGACATTCGTCTCCTGGAAGTACCCACTCCCGAACTCCTTCGTCGCACAGGTAGAGGCAATGGCGAGGACCGCTGCCCCGGAACGGTGGGCGTCATATAACCCATTCACCAAATGGACGTGCCCCGGCCCGCTGCTGCCAGCACAACAGGCTATCCCCGTTAGCTGCGCATCCGCCGAGGCCGCAAAAGCCCCCGCCTCTTCATTCCGGACATGGATCCATTGCAGGTCCGAAGATTGCCTTACCGCATCGTTCAAGGCATTCAGACTGTCTCCGGTAATGCCATAAATTCTTTTTATCCCGGCCTGCACCATCATCTCCACCAGTTGATCAGCAACCCTCTTTGACATAATATTATTTTAAGTAGTTAATAATCTGAATCCGCCCCTCCGTCCCCCAAATCCAAACCTTGCCCTCGCACTGAAGCTTCACTCTTCAACCCGCTATTAAATTTAAACATTCTTGCTTATATTTACCCATCAGCCAAAAATATGCGACTACCCCTCCTCCTTGCTTGCACCCTTACCCAAAAAGGCATCGAGAAGGTTGAGAAAGAAGACATCGACCGCGTGATCATTGAAAAATACATTCGCCTGCATCCATAGTTCATTCCAGCCTGAACTGTTTGGCTGAAAACAAAATTTATTTCGCTTGTAACTTCGTCCAATATTCCTCCAGCCTGATGTTGAACTCGTAGAGGAAAGCCCTTTTCAGCTGACTTTCCGACAGCCCGCATTGTCCCGCCAGTGCAGGAATAGAAACACACCTTGCCGGATGATGATCCAGGAAAACTTTCACTGCATACGCGCTGTCAATATCAGATTGGGAAGGAATATTAGAACCCGCAGTTTTATCCTGCTAAAAAAGCCTGCCGCTAAAATGTTCTTTTACGGGCAGTTCCTTCGCCAGATAGCTAAAAAACGTATGCTTTGACCATACCCTCCTGTTCCCGATCACATATAGTCTTTTCTGCGCCCGCGTGATCGCCACGTTCAACATATTCGGGCTTGACGCCACCCAGTTCCTGGCCGCTTCATCTCCGGCATGCGTCCCCAATACAAGAATGACAATATCAGCCTCCTTGCCTTGGAAAGTATGGATCGTCCCACATTCCACATGGCTATGGTCATTATGCTCTCGCTTGCAGATCTCCGCAATCGACCGGAAAGGAGAGATCACGAATACTCTCCCGGAAGAAAGTGTCAACTGCGCCAGCAGATCAGCCAGTACCTGCAATTCCTCTACGATGGCGTGCCCTTCATGCACCGTCCCGGTCCCGACATCGATCCAGCCGCTGTCGCCCGTAAGGACATCAACCGGCATATCCGCCATCACCTTGACCATCTGCCCGTTATAGGCAATGGTATTGGACAGCGAGAACATCGGCTCACTGCAGCGACGATGCGCCCGCAGCGGGATTCCCGTCCACGTGGCCTTTCCATCTCCCAGCTGGATATAGGTGCCCCAGGGCGTCACTCTGTCCGCAAGGGACTGTACCGAATGATCCGGGGGCGCCCAGCAATCGTCTTTGATACGATACATTTGTTGCAATAGCTTCCCCAACGCTGCAGGCAGAGTAACCACTGGCTGGATCTGTAAGGCGTCACCGATGATGATACAACGCTGTGACCGCCAGATCGCACCACAGGCAGCAGCAGGTGTCGCTTGCCCCGCTTCGTCCAGCAATAGCCACCCGATGGAGCCCTGACCCATTTTCGCCATCTGTCGCGGGAAGGAGGCCAGCGTCACGGATACTACCGGGATGAAGAAGAACAGCGTATTCCATAATTCAGCAGTGATCTCCTCTTTGAACGCTGCCGGGTGCTTATAGGATATCATATTAATGAACGCATTCAGATTAACGCTCATTTTCCGGGCATTCACCCTGATCGCCCATTCGTGTAACTCCAGGCTACGTAAAAAGATCTCGCTTCGAAGAGTGTTGACCCTTTCGGAAGAGTATGGCATCAGTCGTTGGATTGCCGTGGCGGAAAGATCCATGAAATGCCTATCCGGCAGGTTGGCCGGCAGAATGCCCCAATCGCTCACCAGCCTCGCGCCCAATACCTGCAGCAGGGATCCTTCATCCGCATACCCATCCCCCCTTTCACCCGCGCCTTCATCACCCGCTCCCCCCGCATGCCCCAACTCCCCCAGCAACTCATCATGATAGGCTGCAGCAGTGGCCCGAAATTCCTCATACTCTTTCAGCAACGCCGTCAGCTCCCGCGCCGTCGCGGAATAATTCTCCTTGTTACGGGCCCGTTGGACCGGGTCCTCATGTTGTTCCCGCAGAAAGCTCCGAATACTATCATGCTTATACCACAACGCTGACACGAATGCACTCCAGTTCTCCGCCTTTCCCAGCGTCGCGCTCAACATACCCCAGCATGGCTCACCATACAGGGCAGTCGACTGGGCGGAAAAATAGTCCGCTTCGGCAAACGTTTCACGATGAATGCTCTTTAACACAGGCAATTCTCTGGAGATATTTTCGATGGCCGTATTATTATTGCTGGATACGACAATGCCGTCGTTGCCGGCGACCGCCCGGTTGATGGGATAATAGCCCAATGCGTCGATGATGGGATGCCGGTCGGTGGCAAACAGTCGTTCAACATCCACTTTCAATAACCTTTCAGCCCTGCTGACGACCACATTGGCTATGACCTCTCGCAGCAGCGTTGTCTTGCCTGTACCCGGCGGTCCGTTGATGCCCAATAATCCCGATGACAGCCGCAGACCGGCCAGGGTAATGTTCAGGGCTGCCTGCTGAGCGCTATACAGCCCATGCGCCGGATGAGAAGGCCACCGCCCGGCAGCCAGGTGTTGAGGATGCAGGCTTTCCAGCAACGGTCGATGCTTCAACAGGTCCACTCTTGTACCGGCATCCACCTCCGGGCTCAGAAATATTTCCAACGGCCGGCCTGGCTCCCCTGGATGACCAATCAGCGTATTCAGATCGTTCAAAAAATAGCTATTCAAAAAAGGGGCTTCGAAAGTGGCGGGAACGTTGACTTGTTCCGACACACACAGCACCGGAGTGGCACTCGCCAATTTGCTTTGCACCAATCGCCGCAGCAACTCCAATTCCTTTCTCAACATAGCCCGGTCGACACGTTTAGGCCCGCCGCTTTCCTCGTTCCCGTTCTCCACACTTCCCCCAGTCCCATGCGTTGCACTTTCCCTATTTCCATTCTTCGTACTTTCTTTATTCCCATGCCCCATACTATTCCCATGTCCCGCGGTTTGTTTGGGCACCTGGAAACGTTCCAGGTAATCCTCTTGCGCCTTCCGCAGGAACTCCATTACTTTGTCAGGGTCCAGTTTCTCCCACAGGACCTTGATCCCATGGACAAAGGCAGCAGGAGAATAACTTCTCTCCGCCGGCTCCCCTTGCTGATTCAGCACCAACGCCGACAGACAAGTCTGGCCAAAAACAGGTTCCCTGAATTCATCCGACCCACACAGCCTCGCCAGTAATTCCACTACCGCCTCCTTGGCGACGACATGGAAATACAGTGTGTGCTTCCATTGCTTTCCTTCCGCTGGCACAGGGAATGCACCATCTTCCCAAGGCAATGGTCTATCGGGTTGTAATTCAGTATATATCTTATGATCTTTCTTTTTCCTGGAAGGGATATCCGGAAGGGTAAATATTTCGGTCGATCGCCAAAATTGCAGGATGTTTCGATAGTGTTCGCGGTTGGTAGGCATAAGGCTGAAATAAAAACTGGCTGAAATGTCGGTCTCCAAAAATAGTTTATATTGTCATCAATACTTAGACAAACAATGTGCAAGCCATTCCCCTGGCCCGATTATTTAAGCACTACCCGTAAAGTCCGGCAAATGGAGCATGGCTGACGTCACCGTCGCCTTCGTCGTCTTCGGCCTGGCGCTTTCCCATATCCTCAAGTCCATCACCCACCACTCCGGAGAAACCGCAGAACCCACCAACCCTGCAAACCCCAAACGCCCCCGTTAGCCCCACCAACCCTACCGGCCCCCAACGCCATGGTTAGCTCCCACCGGTCAGCCGCCCGGGGTCCCCCTCACCTCGGCTGATGCCGGATCAACCCATCAATCACCGCCTGTACCTCCTCTACCGGCCTCGCCTCCACGAGGTGCGCCTGCCGCCCATTGGCCAGATCCTCCCATCGGTCACTCCCGTTCACCGCGACCACCATCTGCCCCCGCCGCACGGCATAATAGGGCCGGTATCCGCCAATCGCCACCAGCACCGCCGTCTCATCCCAGCTGCTTCTGCCGGCACTATCCTCCGCCGCCTGCGGCAGACTGATCCTGAACACATCCTTCACCGGGCTATGCCGGATCGCCGCATCTCCCACCAATGGCAGCCCACACTTAATCTTCACCCCAATCTCGAAACCACTGTACAACACCGGCGTAGGCCAATGATCCACAACATATCGCGATGCCGTGCTGTCCTTGAAGACATTGAACTCCCATCCTTCGGGAAATTTCCCTGCCATCGAGACAAGTCGCTTTACCTTTTTTGCTACCAACTCGCGCCCGCCAAGCGGAGAATAGCCGTCCCCCGGACTCCGCAGCAATCCCGCCAGATTCGTCAAAAATCCCACCGTAATAATAACCACGCTATGGTCCGGTTGTCCCGCCAGCACCCGGCGATACAACGTTACTGCATCGTACGCCTCACTGTTCCGCCGGATCGTATGCGGATAATTCGCCAATATACTATCCGTCCAATGCTGCGCATCGCGTTGATTCACCCCCGACCCTTCAGGTACGCCGATAGGGATGTCTGCCCGGTGAAAAAACGTATTGAAAACACTCAGCACCGCGGCAACCCCCTCATATTTATTGCTGGCCATCGTCGCCAGTATCGTCGCCTTCCCGCTATCCGCAAAGGCATGAAGCAGCGCAATAGCCCCCACGTCATCATAATCCGGTCCCATGTCCGTGTCGAAGATCACCGGCAACGGCTTGTCCTGGGCACACCCGAAGCCAAGGAACCCGAAAAAAAGCAAGCAAAGGATTATCTTTTTCATGATTTACTGATCACTACCCCCTCATAGGATTCCAACCGCCGGAGACGGAACTCGACCATGCCATCGGTCCAGCTAAAGGGCACCGCCTGCCCATCGTTCAGGCAAAAAACAGCCCGCGGTTTAAAATTACATTTTACCCGGAAGGAAAGAACCGACACCGGCAGGGGTTTAAAATATGTCACCCCACTGAACCCCGTCAGGTTGACAAGATGCAGGATCAGCCCGTCCAACCCCTTCAGACCTATATTTTCCGGCGTATTCCGGCTGTATTCCTGCAGGATCGTTTCCACTCGCGGCGGCGCATTGGTCTGTATCCACTGCCCCGCATCCGCCAGTACATCGTCGATCACATCCAGCAGGATATTCTTATACTGCTCATAACCCCGCATATAGTACTCCTTGCCGATATTGACGGGTAATAGCACGGCCTTGGCCTGCCCATGCCGCTTCATCCCCATCGCATAGTACCCCGTGGGCTCATGCCCGCCGATAATTTCCGGCGGTCCGGGCCGCCCCTTGCTCAGAATAGGTAGGTAGACACTGTCCGCCTCCTTGAAATCATCCAGCCCCAGGTTGAAATTCCAGGAAATCATTTTCTGCTTCGCCAGTCGCTTGAACAGGCCGTATTGGTTGTCCGGGCTCAGGTAATTACCGCTGCCGTCATTGTCTCTTTTGACAATCGTAGCGCCAAACAATTCCTTCAACGCTTCCGGGTTATCGAATAAAGTAGAATTGGTGGCGATCAGGTTGGTGCCCGCATCCGATACTCGTTTCAATACCCCGACATCCGCTGGGTTCAGGTACGTAATGTCCGGCAGGATCAGCAGCCGGTATTTGGTCAGATCATCCGACCGAGCCGCCAATTGCGCATCTTCGATCACATCGAAGGGAATATGCGCCTCCTTCAGCATGGCAAAGATACCCCTGTACTCCTGCATGGGGGCCCCCGCTGGCCACGGACCGGGAGCGACAACCGCTATTTCCGCTACCGACCGGTAATTTCCAAAATACGCATTATGCGAACTTTGAAAAGCATATACCTCTTTGATCACATCGTAATTGCGCTCGTCCTCATACCCCCGCAGATCTCCCATCAGGCTGACGTCCAGCCCGGACCCATTCGCAATATTCTCGTATAGCCGGATAGCCGCCTCTTCCGGCTCTATCGCATTGTAGCGCGATTGAAAGGACAGTTGCTGGATGCTGCTGTTGCTGATAATATGATGAGGGTAAGAATGTGTCGCGTTATTGACATTATCGGAGGCCATATAAGGCCAGTAGGGCAGCGTCAGCATGTTCTGCGATTCCTGGCGGATAATGTCCACATATTTGTCGGAATACGTGCAGATGGCGATCTGATTGCTTTTGGCCTTCACCAGTTCAGATAGCCGCTTCGACCATGCTGAAACGGTAGCCTCCTTGAAAGCGGTATATTCCTGGAATAAAGGGTCAGTTTTATTCTCCTCTACCGGTAACGCTTTTCCCTTGCTGTACTCAAAAAATCGCTTCTTGTCGTATTCATTCTGATCGATACCCTCGTATTTGCCCTCATAAGGATTATTCACCTGGTATCCCGGCATGTTGAGAAAAATGCCGTCTATCGGGTAGTCATCCATCACCTCCTGCACGATCCTGAATGCTCGGTCCTGTACATAAGGGCCATTGATCGACACCACATACATATCCGAATTGATGATCCGCTCCCCTTTAGGAGAAATATAACACCAATCCGGATGCGCCCTGAAAATGCTTTCCTGCACCCTGCTGAAATCGAACCGCACGATCACGCGTATCCCCCTCTCATGACACTTACGGATGATATCTCCTAACGTGTGAGGCTTCATATACGGGTTCGTATACTGAAAATCCAGCTTTGTCGGGTAGAAGGCCATGATGCCACCCGCATTGATCAGCAATACATTTGCGGAAAAATCCTGTAAATCCTTTACCAGGGAATCGGCATCGAGGCTTGCCGCCTCATAATCGGGGAGGTTGGTCTGGATCACCCGCAGGTTGTTCTGCTTCCACCAGGGCAGGGCAGGCGCCACATATTTCTGCGCATGGCCGCAAAAGACAGCCATCACCAGACCTAATAAGACCGCATAACACCGGCCATAGTCGATTATTCCTGAAAAAAAGCGGCAAACGACATACATTGGTATACTAATTGAAATATATCAAATGTACTAAAATACGCCCCCATGGTTATTGAAAAAATACGGGTTAACATCCGGGGCCAGGACTATGCATTTTCGGTAGAAATTCTGCAGGACCAGGAAGATCTGATTTACCGTGCCACTCCGGATCAGGGAGAACTTTTATTGGAACGATGGTGGCCCGGCGCCATTGATTTTATTGACTTTAATCGCAGCGGTAATGCCCGACCGGCAGATCACCCCTATCCCGAAACGATCGGCGACATCATGGACGCAATTGGCAGCGCCATCAAACAACAATTGATCTAATTGGCGCTCGCCAGGTAGGCATGCACCGCGTCACATACCCCGCTCAAAGCATCCTTTTCCATATAGGAGATCACAATTTCCAGGATCTTTTTTAACCGGCCGTAGTTCGCCGGCTTGGTGACAAAACACAAGGCCCCGGATGCCCTCGCATGCAACAGATCGCTTCTTTGCGAAGAAGTAGAATAAATAATGACCGGGATATCCTTCAGCATATGATTCCCTTTGACCCTTTCCAGAAACTGCCACCCGCTCATCTCCCGCATGTTGATGTCCAGGAAGATCAGGTCCGGCGTTTCGATCTTCTTCTTACTCAGTTTTTCCAGTGCCTCCATACCGTCCGAGGCACAATGACACAACACGGAACTGTCTACCTCGCCAACAGCCTCGCTGAACAGTTCCGTATCATCCGAATCGTCGTCAACCAGTAAAAGCTTCTTTTTTATCATAACCGTTATGTTAGATCATTTGCTTCATCACAGATCCAAATTAATGAATAAATTCATACCTTAACCCCGAAAACACAAACTTTGCAGATGAAAAAACTATACCTGGCCCTGCTAATGACCGTGGTCGTCATCGGCCTTCATGCCCAACCGACCCGAACGATATTTATTACCGGCGGAAATTTCGGCTCGACGTTTATCAATTATGTCGCTGCCCTCACAAAAAAGCCCAACCCAAAGATCTGCTTCATCCCAACCGCCAGTGCCGACGATCCCTATAGTATCATCCGCTGGTACCAGGTTTGCGCCGAACTACCGGTAAAACCTTATGTTCTGCGGACCTTCCTCAATTCCTCCCCCGACCAAAAGACCTTCGAAGAGACCATTATGAGCATGGACGCAATCGTCGTGGGCGGCGGTAGCACGCTCAATATGATGGCCGTCTGGAGGGCCCAGGGCATCGATACCGTCCTACATAATGCGTATCAGAAGGGGATCGTCATGGCCGGCGGCAGCGCCGGATCACTGTGCTGGTTTACCAGCGGCATCACGGACTCCAGGCCGGTACAGCTCAGTTTCGTCGATTGTCTGGGCTTTATCCCGACCAGCCACTGCCCCCATTATCACAGCGAACCGGGCCGCAAACCCCTCTATCAGCAGGCCGTCCTTTCCGGCAAACTTCCCCCCGGTTATGCCTGTGATGACAAGGCAGGTATCCCTTTGAAAACGAAAAATTAATCAAATCCGTTGCCGCAGACGCCACCAGTCATACCTACTTCGTCTCCGTCGCAGCCGGAAAGATCAAGGAAGAGGAATTACCGGTGGAAATGATTCGATAGCCCCGGCACAGGCTCCTATTCCCCTTCTTCCATCCACCGGTACCGCTGCTGATGCTTCTCCGCCTCCGCATGCGTGTGCACATCTATCACCATGATCTCAGATACCCCCTGCTTCATCGGCCTCCACTCCGGCAACCCGTTGCCATTAGGGTTCCCCGTCTTAATAAAGTTGGCGAAATAGCCCTCCATGACGGCTGATACCTTATCGTCATCCGCCGTCCAGGCATATACGGTATTCGTATGCAGGTTGCCGAGCGCATACTCGATCTCCCAGGAATGACCCGCACCCATCACCGGCTGCACAGGCGCCGGACCGTCAACGGCCGGGGGCCGCGGATGAGCATACAGGTAACGAAATACCGGCATCCCACCCGTAGCTGCCGCCATATCGATCCATTTCCAGGTGGCGAAGGCAATGAACCGGTCCGTCGCCAGATCCGTTGCCGCCTGCTCGACTTCCGCCGTCGTAGTAGCCTTATACTGCAACAGCACATCATCAGCCTTGTCCCCATACATCTTCCGCACAGCCGCCTCATAGTTATCGACCGTGGGCGCATCGTGGCCCAGCACAGCGCCGTCATTCGATTCAGCAGAATTCCACCCCGCCAGCAAAGGCACCTTCATTTGCTCGCCTTTGGAAAAGATATCCTCCGGCGACTCCGGCAGAAAATAACCGTCGATCACTGTCGGGAAGTGCGCCCGCTTCACAGCCTCCAATAGATCCGTCGCTGTCATCGCCCGCAGGTCCGCTATCGATTTATAACCCAGGTCGGCTGCAATTGCCGTACCCATCTGCTCTGCCTTCTCCAGCGTAACAGGCTTGATATTCCCCATTAAGGCGCCGCTCTCTCCGATAGCGCCCGTAAATAGTCCCTTGGACAACGGAGATGCCATTTGCGCGCTCACGGCAATCGACCCTGCCGATTCCCCCCCGATAGTCACTTTGCCCGGATCACCCCCGAAAGCAGCAATATTTTGTTGCACCCATTCCAACGCCGCATGCTGGTCCAGCAAACCATAGTTGCCTGAAGAATGATGCTCAGATTCCTGCGTCAGGCCCGGATGAGCCAGAAATCCGAACACCCCCAGCCGGTAATTCACCGTCACCGCAACAATCCCCCTCCTGGCCATGCTCTCCCCATCATAGCGGTATTCGCTTCCATCGCCGCCGACGAATCCGCCGCCATAGAAATATACCAGTACCGGCAGCTTTGTCCCGGCAGCCGTCGCAGGCGTCCACACATTCAGGTATAGGCAATCCTCGCTCATCCCGTCAGAACGGAATTTCATATCGCCGAACAGCGGCAACTGCATCGCTCGCGGACCAAAAGCCTTCGTCTCCCGCACGCCTGTCCAGTCCAAAGCCGGCTGCGGCGCTTTGAATCGCAACGCACCCACCGGCGGCGCCGCATAAGGAATGCCTTTGAATGACCGGATGCCGGAGACCTCTACGGTCCCCTCCACAGCGCCATTCGCCGTAGTGGCCATCGCCGCCTTTAATCCGCCTTCCTGCGCATGCGCCATACCCGTCCATAATATCGTTGTCATGATGAAACCAATAAGATTTTTCATATGGTAAATATAAATTAATCCGACGATCATTTGCCCATCCCGAATTTTGCCTATAATTTGTGGCCCTGAACATGCTATATCTTTCCCCATCCTCTCTCTTCGGCGAAGCTATACCTCAGCCGTTCGATAAAAAGGCCATCCAGCTCGCCCGCAAAAAGCTGCTCGCTGAACTCGAACTGAACGAGGGAAACGACCTTCAGATCCTGGGCAGATCCCATGGCAAAAATGACATTATCAATTATTTTGAAAACCTCCTGAAAGACAATGTCCTCGAATACAATGCAGCCATCAGCCGGGATAGGACATTGCTCGTATTCCTTGAAAAAGCCGCCATCCACGCCGGCGAACGGTTCGATAAAAACCCCATGTACACCGACGAATCGTTTATCCGCTGGATCAGCCCCTGGTTCACCGAATCCTTCAGCCACCTCATCCTCGAATGCTTCAGATCGTCGGCCTATCTCAAACTGACCACCCTTTTCAATAATCCATGGCTGATGACTCCCACAGATCAGGAGCAGGTCTGGATCAATGTCGCTAAACTCATCAGGGATAATATCTGGACACTTGACCGCTACCAATCCCAGGGTCGGCAGCAACAAAGCAGACATTGGATCGTGAGGAATTCGACCCGCCATACCATCCGTATGAGCGCCGTATCCGGCCTCATGGACCAGAACTATATCCGGATGATCGGTTTGCTGCCGGAAAGCAGGTTCGGTGAACTAAGGAACAAATACGCCTTCGTCATGATGCAAGCCTGCATCTTTACCTTTAATACGAGAATGTACAAAAGGGATCTTGCCGAGCAATGGATCACCAATGCACAATCGCTCGCCGTCTCACCCGACCTGAAAAACCAGATCGCCGACAAATTATTTGAATTCAAAAGGATCAGGAAAAAATCGATCCCTCTCCCGCTAAGGATCATCATCATCAGCATAGTCATCGGCTCCAATCTTTTCAGGATGTGTAGCAAGGATGACAATACCCCTCATTATCAACCTGCCCCCTCTTACAAACTGCCTGTGATAATCCCCGACACCGGCAAAATAAAAGCCCCTTCTCCCCCGGACTCCCTCCTCCTCAAAGACCCATCCCCGATGAGATAACCCCGGCACAGACGATCCTACCTCAACCCCGTCCCCCTGATCTCTTCATCCCTGTCCTTATCGATCAGCAGCTCATACATCCTGTAAATAATACCGACGATCTCCTCCGGGTTCCTTCGCGTCAACGCATCATCACCTCTCTTCTTCAATATTTTGATTTCTTTGATATCGCTGTAATCTTCGTTGGGCCGCATGGCATAAGCCAAATACAGGCTGGTAACATAGCCGATATCCCTTTTCTTCACATCCCAGGTCATCCGGTCCATTTCATCGATCTTCCAGCGCAGGAACTGCGCGCTGCAGTGACTGATCCATTCGCTCTCTTCCTTCCCCAAAGCCTCCAGGCGCTTCAGCAACTCGGGGTTGCCCGACTGCGCCAGCAGCTCCTTATACCTTTCTTTCTTCGCAAAGTACTCCTCTTTCAGCGCCAGTATCTTCCCTCCTCTCTCGCTGGCATCGATCACCTTCGCCAGCCTTCTCTTCTGATCATCCAGCTGATACTTGGTGTCCGTCACATCGTCTTCACTGATCTTCTGTAACTTCTGCCGGATCGTCTCCAGTTCGCTCATAGCCTGCTGCAGGGCAGCCCCTTCTTCATACAGCTCCTTTTGCAGCAGCTTGTCCAGCTGCCGCTGGCTCACCCGGAAGAGGTAATCTACCTCTTCCTTCATCCGCGACACGTTCACCGTCCTCGAAGATGGACTGAACGCCTGCCGGAATTCCTCGTCTATCATACTTATATACGCAGTCACCGTAATGTCCCGGCTCTCAGTGATCTCGAACGACAGATCGATGTCACAACCCTTCACCAGATCCGTACTCAATTGCCTTCCGCTGATACTGATAATCCCGATGGGAAGATTGGATTGGGGCGAGGAATATCTGCTACCCTCCAGCACGTTGATCAGCAACTGGTCGTCGCTGCCCTTGGCAATGGTCCGGCTCAGCGTCTTGGTCACCGACTTACGGATAGGCAGAATGGTATTGCGCTCGAAGATGACCTCCAGGTGTGTGACGTTATTGTCCGTATCATCTACTTCAAGGCAGATATCATTCGGTAAAGGCTGCCCGTAAATGCTGTACATCCCTTGCACGATCCCGATTTCCGGCACTTCCACATCCAATAGCCCTCCCTTTTCATCATATAATCTCAGCTGGAAAGTGTTCATCGTATTGGGCAGCAGCACCAGCATCTCACTGATCCGCTCCGCAACAGGCTTCAGCCCGCTATCGTAACCGCCGTCTGACCGTGTGATCCTGTACCGGCTTCCCCGCGGCGCATGCAGGACAGACGCCGCAAAATATTCTGCCTGTTCGCGGCTGTTCGGCTGATAAGCCAGCTTCACTTCGATGGAAGACCCCGCCCCGCCTGCTCCCGGCGTCCGACCCATCCCCCGCGCTCCACTCACCCCCGCTTCAGCAGACCCAACTGTCCTCGGTCCTCCCTCCAGTTTGCTGGTCTTGCTGCCCGCATAATAGGCCGCCCCCTCCACGACCGCCGTCGTCGGATCGATAGCCGTATTGACCATGATCCCGAGTTCTTCCGCCAGCATGCTCCGGATCAGCGGGATATAAGTGCTCCCGCCCACCAGCACCACTTCGGTGATATCCCGGGAATGCAACCGGTTCCGCTCCAACAATTCCCGGATAAACGAAATGGAATACGTCACCTTATCCCTGACAATGCTATCAAACTGGTCACGGCTGATCGTAAAGAATACTTCCTCTTCCTCTCCCTCCTCATCGGTAAAATCAAACTCGATATCCGCACGGGGATGATTGCTGAGACTGATCTTCGCCTCCTCCGCCTTATACAGCAGCTGATAATACAGCTTGTTGTATTTACCGCCCGCACTCAGCATCTTCGAAGCCAGGTCTTTAACCCGAAATTGCTTTTCCAGGTGCGGGACGAAAAGCTGCGTAATCATCAACTGGTCGAAATCCAATCCCCCCAGGAAATTATCCCCCTCGTGGTCGACCACCTTCATTTCATCATCCTCTATCTTCACCAACGCTACATCGAATGTCCCGCCACCGAGGTCGTACACCAGCCACTTCCCCTGCAGCCCTGCCTTCCCCTCCTTGTTCGCAAATGCCAGGCTCGCCGCAATGGGCTCCTGCAGCAACAACACCTCCCTGAACCCAGCCGCATACCCCGCCTCCTTCGTGGCATTGCTCTGCACCGTATCGAAGCTGGCAGGTATCGTTATCACCACGCTTTCCGGCTTCTCACCGGTAAAAATGAAATGCTGAAGCTCCTGTAAAATGATAGTACTTAATTCAATGGGCGTCTTGAACGTGCCGTCATTGGCAATGAAAAAACTCTCGCTCGTGCCCATCTTCCTTTTAAAAGCCGCAAATACATTGGCAGGATCCTTTTCCACATACTCTCTTGCCTTGTCCCCTATCAGTATCCTGTCCTTTCGGAAAGCTACCACACTGGGTAACGTCACCTTCATTCCCGCCGGATTCTTGAAAATGTCCACACTGCCGTTACCGGCCCTGGCGATCAAAGAATTAGTAGTGCCAAGATCGATGGCAAAATTGATAGTAGATGACATGTTGAGATTTATTTTTGGCCTACGATGACAACGCCCTTCTGCAGTAATGACCGGCGTCCGTCCTGGCTGACATATACAATAGGTTTGATCACATCGAGTATGGTAAGCGCTCCGCTGGCGGGGCCCGTTATGCTGGCTTCCAGATCTGTCCTCGTTTCAGCGTAGGCTTCGCCTGTTGGATTCAACGACAACAGCCCTGCTTCTTCTACGACCGCTTTCATCCGGTCTATATTCCTTGCTATTCCCGCGGACACCTGCTGAGTGGAGAGTTTCTTCTCCAACTCAAAAACAAGGTTAGCCATTTTTATCCATAAGTCTTGGGACATAAGAAGAATTTGTCTGCAATTTAATTCCCAATTTCCGATCAGCCGCCACTTTGATATATTCTCTTCGCTATAATAACAAACAAAGCCGCTACCCCGAAGAAGAAAACGATCATCCCCCCGATATTCATCAATACCCTGGGATAACCCAGGGCATCGGCATCCAGGAAGGGGTAAGGGTACCACCCCGTCATCCCACCCCGGATCATCGTATAAATGCAATAGAACAGCGGATACAGCATCCATGAAGGAACAGTTTTCCATGACAGCCGCTTCTTCGCAGAGGCATACAACAGCCAGTAAAAGACAGAGCCCGCCGGCAAGACAGTATGCAGTAACTCATCGACGACCCACTCTAACCCTTTTGGCATCCATAACGAGCGCAGGATAATATTATAAGTCAACCCCACGACCACCATATATATAGTGATCGCAGTCACAACGGATTGCCGGCTAAACCACCTGCCCGCGGCAGTTCGCCTGGCCACCAGCAACACCGTAAACCCCAGCGTGGCCAGTCCGTTGGCCTCGATGGTAAAATAACTCATATACCGGATCGCCGCCTCTGCTACCGGCGCCGTCCTGTTGTCAATGGCAAGAAAAAATTGAGCGACTAAGGCAAACCAACCGACTATCATCGCTACTATAACAAACCCTTGTCTTAATGAAATCACTACTGGTGGAATTTTCGGTAAACTGAACGAACCCTCAATATATAAATTTTATGCGATATTTAACAGGCCTGTCCCAAAGCCCCCAAGGCCATCCTCACCCCATGCCGTCCCCTTTGCCTCCCTATTTACCATGATTTTTACCCGAAAAGCCGCCTCGAAAATACGTTCGTCCCTCCAATTGCGTTTATAGGCCATATTTTAGAACCCTAGAAAGCAATTCTTATGAAAACTACTATTCTCGCCGTCGTATTATTCCTCGGAATCTCCCACGCCCAGGCAACCGACGGTTCCAAAGACCATGAAAAGAGCGCTCCCGTCGTTCACAACATCTTATCCAATCAATTGCCTGCAAGGCTGTTGACGACCATTAGAAAGAGCTATAAGAGCTATTGGATCACCGATCTCTACAAAGAAGTCGCCAACGGGAAGATCACTTACTATATCACACTCGAAAACGCCGATCAGAAAGTGCAGATGAATACGACCCATTCCATCAATTGGGCCGTCGCTCATGTGGTGACCAAAGACATGGTATCCCGCTAACCCCTAATTATATACCAACACAAGGCCGCTATGCTCTCACGAACGGGGGCATGGCGTAGCTGTGTCTGTTCCACCCAGACTCGCGTCATCCCCGCCACCCCTTGTTAATTTTCCCGTCACCCGGCGAGAATTCTTCGCCCGCACACAGAAATTCTCCAGCTTTCCCCGATATTTGCGTCTATTTAAAAAACTGCAAAGATTTGTTCCATTTCCGATCCTTATCCCTGCATTCGGCAGGCCTGGGCTGGCTATTATTATTGTTGCTCCTCTTCTCCGGTCCTCTCCATGCCCAGACCAGCGAAGGTACGCTCCTTACCATGGCCAAGACCGCCCGCCATGCAAAGGACAGTGTCCTTGACCACCCTAAGGTTCCCCAAAAAGATCTCACCGACTATTTACCTTTCCTGTCTAAGCATAAAAACAAATCTGACAGCGTCCAGGACGTCCGCAAACTGGCCATATCCTTCCTGCCGGCCGTTGGATATACCCTGACCACCAGGGCGGCCGCCACCTTTACCGGCAACGGCGCCTTCCGCGTGGACTCCGCCGCCAGGATCTCCACCGTCACCTCCAGCGCGACCTATACCGAGAATAAACAGTTCTCCGTTCCCCTGGAGACCAATATCTGGACGAAAGGAAACAAGCTCAATTTTGTCGGCGATATCCACTTCATGAAATACCCGCAGGCCAGCTTCGGCCTGGGCTCCAATTCCTGGATCGGCAACGTCGATTCCATGGTCTACAATTATGTCCGGTTCTATGAGATCGTCTACCGACAGATCACCAACAACTTCTTCGCAGGGGCAGGTTATATCATTGATTACCGCTACGATATCGACGATAATAACACCAAGGCGCCCATTCTCTCGGACTATGAAAAATATGGAACCTCATATTCCTCCACTTCGACGGGATTTACGCTTAACGCGCTCTACGATACCCGGGATAATTCCATCAACCCTTACAAAGGGTTCTATGCCATGGCCACCTACCGGGACAACTTTAAATTCATGGGCAGCAACAGCGATTGGCAGTCCCTCATCCTGGACGTGCGCAAATATTTCAATTTCCCCGCAGGCTCCCGCAATATATTGGCCTTATGGAGCTATGACTGGCTGATCGTCGGCGGCGGCAAACCGCCCTTTTTGGACCTGCCCTCTACCAATTGGGATACCTATTCCAGTACCGGCAGAGGATATATCCAGAGCCGTTTCCGCGGCGATGAGATGGTGGACCTGGAATCGGAATACCGCTTCCCACTAACCGACAACGGCTTCCTGGGTGCAGTTGTTTTCCTCAACGGTGAATCCTTCTCCGGCCTCTACGACCGGCGCCTGCAATCCATGCAGCCCGGGTGGGGCGCCGGCCTTCGGATCAAGCTCAACAAAACCTCCCGAACTAACCTGGATATCGATTACGGCTTCGGCGAACAGGGCTCCAATGGCCTCTTCATCAATATCGGCGAACTTTGGTAATAGCTGCTCTCACGCCTCTCCCCCCTCTTCCTCACTCAGTCCTTATCATTCCCTAGCGTATCTCTAACATTTCCTCCCTACCTATGCAAAAATCGCTGCCGCATGCGCTTCATCTCTATTCTTCCCCTGCTCCTGCTGTCGTCGGGCAAACTCGCCCAGCCATCCATCTCTCCTCTCTCGTCCACCCTCCGGGCGTCTCTCTCATCCACCTCCCTCTCTACCCTCCAACCCACTGCCCAACCGATCCCACTCCCCCAACCCGCCGACCTGGTCCTCACCAATGGCAATCTCATCACCCTCAAGTCCCCCGGTGACCGTGCGCAGGCCGTAGCCATCACAGCCTCCCTCATCATCGCGACCGGCGACACCACCTTCATCCGGCAATATATCGGCCCCTCCACCAGGGTCATCGACCTCCATGGCGCTACAGTCGTGCCCGGTTTCAACGATGTCCATCAACACCCTTTCCCGGTGTACAGTTGGGACAAACCCTACGCCACGCTCGAGTTGGATACGGTCAATTCCATGGCCAGTCTCATCGACCTGCTGAAAAGAAAGGCCGCTATTACCCCCAAAGGAATGCTCATCCGCGGCACAGCCTATAATGAAATGAAACTGGGGCGACACCCGACCCGGGAATTCCTGGACATGGCTTCTACAGATCATCCGATCCTCATCTCCCACGCCAGCGGTCATCTCTGCGCCGCCAATTCCTATCTCCTCCGTATCAGCGGCATCGACAGGAACACCAAAGACCCGCCCGGCGGAGCACTCGAACGCGATAAGAATGGCGACCCCGACGGTATCATCAAGGAATCGGCCCGCGGACTGCTCACGCATGATAAATCCATCGACCCGCCAAAGCCTAGCCCCGCCGACGAACTGGAAGGCTACCGGATCTATTTCCGCCAGCAGCTGACTAGCGGCCTCACCAGCATCGGCGATTGCTGGACCACGCCGTCAAAAGTGAAGATCTATCAGGCCCTGGTAGCGGAAAATTTTCCCATGCGCTTCAATCTCTATATCGGCTACGACTACCTCGACCAGGTACTGTCAGGACAGATCCCAAGGATTATCGGCGATTACCTCCGCATCGACGGCATCAAGATCTACCATGGAAATTCCTTCAGCGGCAAGACCTGCTGGCTCTACGAACCCTATGACACTATCAACCCGGTTTCCGGGAAAAAGGATTACTACGGAATACCCCCCGCCCGCAGCCAGGCTTCACTGGATAGCCTGGTGCTGAAGATCCACCGCGCCGGTCTCCAGATCGCCTGCCATTCCAACGGCGACCGCGAGATCGATATGATCATCCGGGCCTATGAATACGCACAACAGCAAGACTATATACCCGATATCCGAAACCGTATTGAACATTGCAGCATCACCAACCAGGGCATCCTGGACCGGATCAAAAAAGACAGCATCATTCCGGTTTTTCACTCCTATGCTAACGAACTGGGCGACCAGCTGCTCGTATACGGCCCCCAAAGGCTCTCCATGCTCATGCCGACCCGCACAGCTACAGACATGGGCATCGTCTGGGCTATGCATTCGGACTATCCCATCTCCCGCTTCGAACCAATGAAAAGGCTGGACGGCGTCGTCAACAGAACCTCAAGGAGTGGCAAGGTCATCGGCGCAGGCCAGAAGATAGGGGTAGAAGAGGCGATCCGCGCCTATACTGTCGGCGGCGCCTATACGACACATGAGGAAAACAGGAAAGGCAGCATCCTACCCGGCCAGTTGGCCGACCTCGTCATCCTCGACCACGATCCCACAGCCATCGATCCGGCTACATTACCCTCCGTCCGCGTAACAGCCACGATCGTCGGTGGTCAGCTGGCGTATACGCTCCCTCCCTTCGGGAATAACGGAGAAAACTGAGCGGCGGGAAATGGAACGAAGGATTGCATTGGTGTCCAACACCACTTTTTTTAACGCGGCCATTATTTCTTATTTATCACCCCCGCCGCCAGCTCCTCCCAACTCCCAGCCTGAAAATTCAGCCCCAGCATCCGCACGATCATCGGGTATAAATCAGCCGGCTGAACCCCCTGCTGCCGTAAATAATGCACCGAAGTAGCACCCGCCGATTTCGACAGCTTCATCGTCGGCCTCATCCACTCCCCATCCGCAAATCCATCCGATCCCCCCGTTTCCATCAACAGCGCATGATGATAAAAGTGAATCTCCCTGAACGTCCGCTGCCCCAGTTCGCCGGCCAGCCACTGCTGCGCCAGTGTGGAAGGCCACAGATCCTCGCCCCGCACCACCAGGTCGATCCCATAATGCAGGTCATCTATCACCGACGTTAATTGGTAAGCAGGAAAACCGTCCCTCTTCCTCACCACAAAATCGGTCATCTCCACCGGCAACGCAGCTCTGATCTCTTTTCCTCCCGCCGTTCCCGCAATGCCAATCACCCCGATCTTCCCCGCCGCCTCCGTCCGTATCCTCCAGTTGCACCCTTCCGTATCCAGCGGTATCCTCTTATCACGGCATCTCCCTGCGTACCCGCCATCAGGACTATCTCGCAATACTTGCGTCCGGCTGCATGTGCAGGCAAATAACTTTCCCTCTTCCCGCAACTGCCGAAGCGCCTCCCCATATAACTCCATTCGACGCAACTGCGAATAGTCTCGCTCATATTCGATGAAATTCCGCGGCCCTTCATCCCACGGAATCTCCAAAAAACGAAGGGTCTCAAAGATATCCTCGACATAGTCTTTGCTCACCCTCCCCTTGTCAAGATCATCGATCCGCAGCAGAATACCAGCCCCCGTTTTCCGCGCCAGCGCAGCCGTCAGGGCAAAAGACAGCACATTCCCCAGATGCAGGTACCCGCTCGGCGTCGGCGCTATTCTCGTCTTTGTATAAGTTAGCGTTTTATCCATATACATCCCCGTACACCGAATGTATCGAAATCACCCAGCATCACCTTGAAATAATTCATAACAACTGACCCCGAACCACACGCAAATCTGCCTGAAATCCGTACCTTAAAGGCGACATCTTAACCAAGGCGACATCTTAACCTAAACATATCCTATGCCCCACTCATCCCTCAGAACGATCCTGCGCACTTTCAACCGGAATAAGGGCTTCACCATCCTTAATATAGCCGGGCTGGCCGTAGGATTGACCAGTTGCCTGCTCCTCCTGCTCTATGTAGACTATGAGTGGCAATTCGACAAGCAATTCCGGGATTATGAGAACATTTATGTGGTATACAGCAATCAATCCGGCGATAAGATCTTTTCCTTCGCCGTATCCCCGGCTCCAATGGCGGCCGCCGCACAAACAGAAGTGCCCGGCGTGATGGCAGCAGTCCGCGTCACCGATGCCCAGGATCAACTGCTGGCCTATCACGAACAGTTATAGTCAGCAACGGCCTATGCTCGCCTACCTCGATCCCACTGGCGGAAGCATCATGACCCTCCGCTTAAACCCCGGCAGGAACCTGGCCACAACTGTTCAGCAATTGAACGCCCTGCTCAGGCAGCTCAATCCCGGTTACCCTCCCGATATTCATTTCGTTGACCAGCAATTCGAAGAGAAGTTCAGGAACGAACAACAGCTCCGTACACTTTCCGACCTCTTCGGGACCCTGGCGATTTTTATTTCCTGCCTCGGCCTGTTTGGCCTGTCCGCCTTTGCCGCCGAGCAACGCATCAAGGAGATCGGCATCCGGAAAATATTGGGCGCCAGTGTTCCCGGTATCGTCCGGCTCTTGTCCGCCGACTATATGCGACTCGTGGGGCTGGCAACGCTCATCGCCTTTCCCATAGCCTGGCTCGCCATGCACCAATGGCTGCAAAACTTCGAATACCATGTGAAGCTACAGTGGTGGGTCTTCGCAGCCGCCGGTATGCTCACCGCCATCATCGCGCTGTTCACCGTCAGCATCCTGTCCTTCAAGGCTGCAGCCTCCAACCCCGTCAAAAGCTTGCGAACCCAGTAACCGAGCGAAGCGAAGGCAAGCGAGGATCGAGCGCAGCTCGGACGAAGGTTGCGGGCGTAGCCCTAACAAGACCGAACGAGGAACGACGTTCGGGCGAAGTTCCGCAAATATCCCTCACCTCTCCACCAACCCTATATGATACGCCTGTATCTTCGCCGGGTTCTCCGGCGTCAGCGTAAAACTCACCCTAATATCCGCCTTCTCTCCCTCCAACAGAAAAGATCCCCTCATCTCATTCTCCGCCTGCATCTCACCCACCCGGACGATCTTGCCGGCCCGGGCAAAGATCACCCTGGCCTCCGCACGTAACGAATCCACAAAATAGTCAAGCCAGAAATTCATGGCAAAAATGCCGCTCTGTTGCGCCCCATCCCATGAAGGCAGCAAGGCCGCCAATTCCCTCTTCCGTTGCTCCAGGATGGGCGACACCGGTATAGCCCTCGGCTTCAGCCCCACCAGCGTCACCAGCGTATCCAACACCTCGAGATTGATCGCCCCCGTATTGGCATATGTCAGGTTGCTGCAGCTGATCACGCCGATTCCATAATCGGTCAGCGTATTCCAATTGCTGCCGAACCCCGGCAATCCGCCCGTATGACCTACCAGCGTCCTGCCTTTGCAATCATGCGACCACCGCAGCCCATAGCCGTACGATGAGACCATCGGACAAACAGGCCCATCCGGGTAATAGGTAAACTGGGGATTGAGGTTATTGAAGGTCCAGGGCTGCTGCATCTCGCGCCGGCTGCTGCGCTTTAATACACGCTCATCCCCGCCGCTGCGCGAAGGCCACGCATCCAGCTGGAAAGCTTCGTACTTCGCAAAGTCCTCAATGGTAGTGATCATTCCGCCCATCGCGCCGTAGACGCCGTCATGCAGCAACGGTTGCTCTACCCAGGCCCCATTCAGCCAGCGGTAGCCATGCGCCAACCGGTCCGCCGGCACTTTCGTATACTCCCAATAGGTATGATCCATCCCCAGCGGCTCCAAGATATGCTCGGTAATATACCGCTCGTAAGACTCACCCGATACCTTTTGCACGATATAACCCAACAGCGCAAAGCCCGTATTACTGTATTCATAGGCAATGCCCGGGCTGTTGGAAAAAGAAAGGCCGCTTTTGACCATGCCCAGCATTTCCGAATCAGTATCGGCCAGTTGCCTGTCCCCCCAGGGATTGTCCTCCGGGAAACCCGCAGAATGCGTCAGCAAATGACGGATGGTGATCGCCGGGGCATCTGCCGCAGGGCCCCGCTGGTCCTTTAGTTCGGGGATATACAAATAGGCCGGGTCATCCAACCGCAGCTTGCCGGCATCCCGCAACTGCAGGATCGCCACCGACACAAAGCTCTTGGTCATCGAAGCAATACGAAAATCGGACGCCGGGCCGGCAGGGATCTTCTTGTCCAGGTCGCTATAGCCCGTCTGACCCGTATAGACCAGCTTGCCGCCGGCCACAATCCCATATGCCATACCTGGCCAATGATTTCTTTCAGCATACGCTTTATACAGCCGGTCAATAACAGGATAGGCAGCTTCCAGCCTTGCCGTGTCAATTCGATTCGCCGCCAGCGCCTGGTCCATCGCCAGATCTATCGCCAGCCTTTCAACGCCGCCCGTCACTACCGTATCCCCCGCCACCGGCATCCCTGTCATATGATCATAGATGATCCTCGATACGGTCGCCTCGGTTCCGACAGCCGCCTCGTCATCGGCTATATCGTTGGATAGCAGCACCAGCACGTACTTTCGTCCATCCGGCAAAAAGATGATGCCCGAATCATGGCGCGACCCTTTGATCCAACCGCTCTTGCTGGCAACCTGCACCCCGTCCGGTAACTTACCAGCAATAATTTCTTTGAAATGCTGCGCTTTCAGGATATCGATCATCGCGGCACAGGAGGCAGCATCGACGGCCTTGCCCCTGGCTATCCGGTCAAAGATCAGCATGAGGTCGTACGCCGTCGTCGTATTGTTCATCCCCTTTTCAAAAGCTTTCTCATCCTCTACTCCCCGCAATACCTCTATATCCATGGCGCCCATCTGACGCATCGTCGCGACAACATTTTTCGCCCCAACGGCTTCTATCACCAGGTTGGTGGCCAGATTGCTGCTTTCCGTGATCATCCGGTACAAGAGGTCACGCAGCGGCAGTTTTTTCCCGGCCAGCCGGTATAACGCCGTTTCACTATCCGATGTAGGGTCCAGTTCATACCGGCTGCTGTCCGCAATGCTGACAAAGTCCGTATGGATCAGCAGGCTATCCGTCAAAGCCCACCGGTGATCAGCCACTTGCCTGAACGCTTCGATCAGTACCGGCGTCTTCATCGTGCTGGCCGCATGATAACGGCTATGTTCATGGAGGAAAAATTGCTGACCTGTCGAAAGGTCCTCGAAAGCCACGGAATAATTGGCCTGCGGTTGATGGCTATAGACAGCCAGGATCTCCTGTCGCATGCCCGTCGTATCGATCGGCCGGACTGCCCCGATCACAGGTCCTGCCCCGATCGCAGCTCCTTGCCCGGTCACCGGTCCCACCCAGGCCACAACGCCTATCCCCGCCCGCATCACCGCCGGCGCAATGGCTGCCAATAAAAAAGCGTATAACTGACGTATCACGTTTCCGCAGTTGTTGGTTAGCCCAAAAGATAGGCATTTTCCGCCAAAACTCAGCGTATCAGGATCATCGTCCCTTTGCGAAAGACCGTCTTGCCGGTATACGTCGTCCCCTGCACCATCCACACATAAGTTCCCGTGGTCTCCATATGGCCGCTTATGTACCCATCCCACCCGTCGCCGATCCTCTTAGTCTCATATACCAGTTGGCCCTCTCGGTCGTATACCCGGAAGAAAGAGAGACTCGAAATGCCCACCGGCACCGGCCGGAAGAGATTATTAGTGGCGCCGCCCGGCGTAAAGGCATTAGGAACAAAGATATCAGGCCCCGTCTTGAATACCTTCACCAGCACAGTGCCCGTACCCGTACAGCCATACATCGAGGTAGCCGTCACATAATACCGGACAGAATCCGTCTCCGTCGTATAGACACCTACCGGGTCATAAATGTTGGGATTGTTCAACCCGATGATAGGGGTCCAGACAAAGCTGTCCCCTCCGGGCGTCGTCGTATCATTGGAAGTCGCTTTAAACGGCAACGGCTCACCCGCGACGATGGAGGTATCGTCACCCGCATCCACAATAATGGGCGGCAGCTCCCGCACATGGAAAGTATCCAGCAGCAGGTTGGGACAACCCGCATTCTCTACGCTCAGCACATAATCGGTAGTGCTCTTCGGTGTCGCAGTCGGCGTGATGGTGAATGGAAGAGCGGTGATCACCCCGCTGCCCGCATTCGTCAGTGTGCCGTAATTGGACCAGGCATAGCTGGTCCCGATCGAGATCACCGCATTCAGGACAACCGAGGTGTTATAACAGACTTGCGTATCCGCGGGATAGATCTCGGCCTGCGGAAAGGGCACGTTGACATAATTGACGGTCGAAATCGCGCTGGTATCTGCCGGACAAACGCCGCTCTGGACGATCACCCGGTAATCTGTCGGCGCCGTCAACCCGACAACGTTGTATTCAGTGGCCGTGTCTTGCGGGACAAAGCCGGCCCAGTTGACATTGTCCGGGGAAGATTGCCAGTTGACGGGATTCCCGACCTGGCCTGTCAGTTGCAGCAGGGCATCCTTACTCTGGCCCTCGCAGAACTGCATGCTGTTGGGCTGCAAAGTCCCGCCCAGACTCAGCGGATCTACCAGCACCGTCGTCCCCGAAGTAGTATCGACGGTACAGGACTCCCCGTTTTGCACAAGGACGCGGTAATTCGTCGTCGCCGTCAGGTTCTGCGCCACATATATCGATGTCGTATCGTTCAGCATAGTATAGGCGCCGCCTCCCGTCGAAGCCAGCCAGCCTACAATCTGACCGGTATTGCCCGTGGTACTCAGTGGTACGGTATTCGTTCCCGTGCAAACTTCAAACCCACCGACGGCAGCGCCTGCAACGGTCGGCACAGCTGTTGTCACGGGGAGGGTTGCCTGCAGATTGGCGCAGTCGTTCTGCTCGTGGACCGTGATGACACCCGGATTGGTACCCACCGCAACCGACAGGATATTGCTGTCTGCGCCGGATACCACCGACCAGCCGCCGGGTATCGTCCACTGAAAGGTCGCACCCGTCAGCCCCGGCACCGTATAAGTCAGTGTACTGCTTTCGCAGGCCACCGTATCCCCGCTTATCAGCAGCCCCCCGCAAGTATTTCGCAGGGCAATATAGGAATAGGCGAAGTGACCCCCGGGAACGCAGTTGTCCGTCTCGAAAGTCAGTTCTACCTGCTGGCCGCGATAAGGCGAAAGATCGAAAGTAACTTCCGTCCAGCTCTTTGCCCAGACGTCTTGCAGGTGCAAATTAGGGTTGTTTGAATTGGGATCCTGGTTGGGCGACAGACGATAGCTGAGAAAAAATCCCTCACTCTTGGCCAAAGCCGAATCCAGTGTAGCACCGGCATCCGTGCGTGAGGCATTGTTCAACGTCGGTAAAAAATATTTGGGAGAGGCGCAGGTGACCACGCTGTCATTGGTCCGCAAAGTGGCGGAGAACAACGGTTGCTCATTCGAGTTATGCGCCCCGTTCTCCAGCACCATCGCATAGGCATACGTCATCGTATAAGGCACCGCAGGATTCCCCGGCGGCACATTGATCCGGTAGCTAACCCCCCGGACATACCCCCCCTCGCTGCCACCTGAAGCCCCACGGGTGATAGAGGTAGATCCTAAAAGGATGGAATTGGTATATTGATAGCCATTGATTTTCGGAATGGTGGGGAATCCCCCGAAAAGATCTATCGTCGAAGTGGTGACGATCTGAATGCCTAAAACAGTAGGAAGCTGATATTCGTAGATCCCGGCATTACTTATCGTACCCGTCGGAGCAGCAGTACTGGAGTCATAGACCTGCTTGATGGCCGAAGGCCCATTCCCACCGGCATTATTACCCGTATATGCCTCCCAATGAGTAAGGTTGCCGAATGACCAGTTGCTGTTTAACGGGCACACCTGTGACTGCGAAAAAGCACTCTGAGCAACAAGCAGCCATATAACAGGGAAAAAATGCTTCATCAGGTTAATTATTAGAAGAACCGGCCTTTTATCATGTAAAACTAAGCAATTTCGGGCCTTTCTACCCCCTTCTTCATCCTTCTCCTAATACGATACGACGGAATCCGGCTTAGAGTTTACTGGGGCCGCCCCTATTTTTTAGCATGACCGCCAACCAAGGACTGCCCCAATCATAAAGCATTGATTATGACATTCAGATTCTTCAGAATGAATTAACGCTGACATAACCAAAGGCAAATGGCATCGGGCGTATTTTTACAGGATGAGATGTAAGATCCTTTTTGCCGGCCTGATACTCCTTTCGGCCCGCTGTCGCGCTGCAGCCACCTCCCCGATCTCCTCCCGTCCCGATACCATTATACAGATCATTTACACCTCCGACGTCCATTTCGGCATCACCCGCCCCGCCTTCGATGGCGACAGCAATGTGCGCTCCGTAGTCGTCAACGGCCGCCTGGTCTCGACCATGAACGCCCTCCCTTCCCTGCCGTTACCCGCCGACAAAGGCGTCAATGCCGGGCAAAAAGTCGGCCCCGTCGATTATATTATGATCTCAGGGGATATCGCCAACCGCCAGGAGTTCCCAATCCAAAGCGCTGCCATATCATTTGGCCAATTTCGGCAGGACTACCTCCAGGGCATCACCCTCCTTGACCACCAGGGCCAATCCGCCCGCTTCCTCCTCTTGGCGGGCAATCACGATGTCTCCGACGCCATTGGCTTCTACCGGAACATGCAGCCGGCCACCGATGCCACCAGCATGGCAGGCATTTACAACCTCATGCTGCATCCCGCTACCCCACTGACTGCCACCAGCTTCCGCTACCCCGAGGATAAGATCAATTATTCCAGGACCATCGGCGGCATCGCCTTCCTGTTCGTCAATATCTGGCCCGATTCGGCCAACCGGGTCTGGATGAGCAACGAGCTCGCCCGGATAGACTCCCGCACTCCCGTCATCATCGTTTGCCACGATCCGCCCGACGCAGACGCCGCACATTTCACCAATCCCCATGGCAACCATGATATTAATGGTAAAGACCGCTTTGAAAACCTGCTCGAAGAACGTTCAAAGGATATCCAGGATACGACCGCAGGCGCAGACGGCAAGCCGCAAAACGATTCCATCGAACAACTGGGCTTCGTAGCCTTCCTGAAGGCGCACCCCAACATCAAAGCCTACTTCCATGGCCATAATAATTGGAACCAGTTCTACACCTACACCGGCCCCAACGGAGACGTCTCCCTGCCCACTTTCCGTGTGGACTCTCCCATGAAAGGGAAATATTCTTCAAAGGACGAAACCCGGCTTTCCTTCCAGCTCATCACCATCGATCCTGCCTCAAAAATATTGACCGTCAGAGAATGCCGCTGGAATACCGATCCCACCCATCCGGACAAACCTCCAATCTGGGGCGACAGCCTTACATTGCAGCTATAGATCTCCCAGAATCTCCCTGCCGATCCGCGCCAGGAACTCCCGCAGATACACCGCATGTCCTTCCGCCAGTCGCCTGCCCGTCGCCGTATTCATCATCGCCGGCAGTTTCAGCAACTTCACCTGGAAATGATCCAGCGAATACTGCTGATCGTTGGCCGGCCGCCTTTCCGCTAATGGATCCTCCGCATTGAACAACGGTTGATTCAACTGCCCCGCGGTATACCACACCCTTGCCAGTCCGATCGCTCCCAATGCCTCCATCCGGTCGGCATCCTGCAGGATCTTCGCCTCCGCCGTTTCCGCTGCCACCCGTGCCGAAAAACTATGGGCATGAATAGCATGCCGGACTCCTTCTATCTTCTCCTGTGGAAAATCGGGCCACCGCTCCTTCAGCAACAACACCGTCCGATCCGCACTCAGCCGCGACGAGGACGCCCGCTCCGGATGGTTCTTCGGCAGCGACACCAGATCATGAAAATAGGCAGCCGCTATCAAGATCAGTTCATCCGCAGGTTTCCCCTCCTCCCGGTTGATATACCGAGCAGTCCGCCATACCCGTTGAAAATGCCCCGGGTCATGCGACCCGTCCTTCCAGTCTCCGCCCGACTGCAGATAAGCGGCAAACTCCCGCTCCCAACGATCCAACTCTTCCCCCCTCCCCCGGCCACTTAACCGCTCATCTCCTTCCCGGTCACTCAACTGTTTATTTTGCATGGCCTGAATATACAGTTTTCTGTAATTTTAATTTGGTTGGCAAATTAGATAAAGTGAAAAAGATCATGCCGCTGCAAACAACATCCTTCACCTGTCTCTACTCCTCGTTCCGGCATTATTACCTTTGCCACTACCTGCCATTGTCAGCCGGAAAAGATATCATCTCCCGTAGCCTGCTGAAATTCAAACGCCGTATCCAGCCCCACTTCAACACCTGGATCGAATGCAGCCTCGAAGCGCTGAATGAAATCTCCCTCACTCCCGATACCATCATCCTCCGCGCCCTTCATCACAATGAGATGGTCGCTGGGACCAAATTTCCCACCGCCCTGGATTTCCTCGGCCACGCCCTCGCCGGGCACTTCGGCTGCCGCTATCTCCCTTCCTTCCTCCGCAAATCACGCCCTGCCCGCCCTTGCAAAGAACTTTCCCGCGGCCAGCGAAAGACGGAACTCCGGGGCATCTACTCCCTCGACACCGCCGCCCCGCTACCCTCCCCCAATCCCCCCTTCCTCCTCATCGACGACATCCTCACCACCGGCACCACAATGCGCATGATCATCCAGCCCCTCCGCCGCGCCTTCCCTCTCTCCCCCATCAGGATCTTCACCCTCGCCCGCGCGAATGACGAGCCTCCGCCGACCACCGAAGATTCCCCGCCCACTGCCGGCGCTCCCCCTTCCTCCCCGCAGAAGTTTTAGCACCGACCCCTAAAAACCCTCCGGGAACACATCCACGCTAATACGTTTTAGCTAAAACTTGCAAAAATTATTGCAGCATTTCTTATATGCTGAATGTCTTACCTATACAGGGTATTGGAACCCAAAGGGATAAAAAAATTTGTTAATTATATTTTAATTTTTCTACCTTCATCACATTAATTGCTAAACTTTTGCTTTATGACCATTCAACGACTGCTTGCTACAAAGGCAAGTCTTGCATTTATTTGTGTACTTTTCACACTAACCACTTTCTCTCAATCAAAAACAATTACAGGTAAAATTCTGGATGACAAAGGAGCTCCTGTCATAGGCGCCTCCGTCACTGTCAAAGGCTCAAAATCGGGCTCATCCAGCCATGCCGACGGAACTTTTCAAATCACCGTTCCCAGCACAGCTACTACACTGGTGATTAGCTCTGTTGGCTTCGCCTCCCAGGAGGTCCCCATCGGCGACCAGACCAGTGTGTCTGTTTCCCTGGTGCCCAGCCAAGCCAGCCTCAATGAAGTGGTGGTGATCGGTTACGGTACCTCTCGCCGCGCTGACGTCACAGGCGCTGTGTCCCAGCTCAAAGCCAAGGACTTTAACTCTGTCGTCACCTCGCCCGAACAATTGATGATCGGTAAAATTGTGGGTGTGCAGGTAGCGGAGAACAGCGGTAGTGCTCCGGGCGGCACGATCAACGTGAAGATCCGGGGTAATAACTCCCTTACTTCAACCTCCAACCCTCTTTATGTAGTTGACGGTGTGCCCATCGATGCGACATCCCCCATTGCCCCGGATAAATTAGCGATAAGCGGAACCATCCAGGCGGCCAACGGCCTGATCTTTTTGGATCCTTCAACGGTGGCTTCCATCACTATTCTTAAAGATGCGTCCGCATCCGCTATTTATGGCGCCCGCGGCGAAAATGGAGTGGTGCTGATCGAAACCAACAAAGGCACTGGTAAGACGCAGGTAGATGCGGGAGTCAAATTGACAACCAGCGCTGGCCTGATGAAACCAGCCGATATTATGAATGCCAGTGAATTCAGAGCAGCTATAAAGGAATATGGCATTTCCACCGATTCCCTCGCCTCGGTCAATCCGTTCAAATCCATTCAGCGAAATAAGCCGACCGAAGTCTATAACGTGAGCATTAATGGCGGCGGTGAGAATGGACGGTTCAGGGCCAATTTTTCCGCCACCAACCAGGTTGGACAAATCCTGAAGTCCGGCCTGCAGCGCTATACGGCAAGTTTCTCCGGCGATCACTCCTTCCTGGACAAGCGGTTGAAGATAGGTTTCAATGTAGCGGCTACCAACTATACCTTGCAGCAGGCGTTGATCGGCTCCGAATCTGGCAGCGTCGGTAACATGATCAGCATGGCCTTACAGTGGAACCCAACCCTTAACCTCGTGGAGAACGGACAGTTCAACCAAAAAAACCCTTCGGGTCAGATCAACCCCCTGGCATTGTCACAATACTGGGACGACTTCGCTCATGTTACGCAGATCTTAGCAAATACCACTCTCTCCCTGAAATTAACCAAGCACCTGACGTATAGTTTCCTCTATGGCATTAATTATGCCGTCTCGACGCTTGACGAACAGATTCAGGGCTATGTTTCAGGGACGGGTACCAACTTCGATGGAAAGGGTGGCGCGGAAGTAGGGGATGGCAACCTGTTTTCGTCAACCCTCACGCATACGCTGAACTGGGACCAGCAAATAACCTCCGATGTTAAATTGAATGTACTCGCCGGTTATGAATACTACTCGTCGACCGGTCTTCAGGACCGTGAAAGCTGGGGTTATGGATTTAATTACAACACCATATCCACACCGTACTACAATATTCCCTATTACAACGCGATGCAGGCGATGACCCAGGCCAATTTGAGCACCAATACGGATGCACCGGCTAAAACGGAGTTGCAGTCTTATTTCGGCAGAGTGCAGCTGGGCCTTTTTGACAAATATTTCATCACCGGTTCACTGCGTGACGATGGTTCGAACAAACTGGGCGCGAATAACAAATACGGCCTATTCCCCGCGGTCGGTGTAAGATGGGATATTTTGAAAGAAGGCTTTATGGCCAAAAACACCCTCTTCTCGAGCTTAAGCATCAGGGTCGGTTATGGGCAGACGGGTGGCACGGATGCGCTTCCCAACCCGGGATACCAAAGCTCTATTTCTACCTTCAGCGGTCCCGGTACGGCCGCCGGCGGTCCTGGCCTTACTTCGCAGAACATTGGCAATCCTAACCTGAAATGGGAAACCCTGACATCGTCAGACGCAGGCATTGATTTCGGTTTCTTCAATGATCGCCTGACCGGTAACATCGATGCATATTCAAAAAAGACCACGAATCCCATATTCCCCGGCACATTGATTGAACCCCTTCCCGGCGGCGCTACAGCGGTCCAATGGCAGAACTTACAAGGCTATGTCACCAATAAGGGTCTTGAACTGGGCCTCGCCGGCAGGATCATTGATAACCAAGACTGGCACTGGACTTTATATGTGAATCTGGCCTATAACAAGAATTTATATACCCAGACGAACCTGGGTTATTCGCCGCTATTCTTAACCGGTAACATTGCCGGTAACGGTGTATCCGCTACTTATGTGGAGGCCATCGCCAACAAACAGCCTGTTGACGCATTCTATCTCCGGACCTGGACCGGCTACGATCAAAACGGCATCTCCGTGGTTAAGAGCAATGCCTCCAGCTATGTCGGCGATCCTAACCCGCATTATATCCTCGGTTTGAACACCGAAGTGTCTTACAAGAAATGGGATCTTGCCATCAACAGCCATGGCGCCTTCGGTTTCGATATCTATAACAATACCCTGTTAACGGTGACCAACCTCCAGGAGTTGAACAACGGCAAAAATGCCGCCAAATCGGTCGTCGGGACCGGGGAAAGCATGGCTGATCCCGTGTCCGCTTCCACTCGCTATCTGGAAAAAGGGAACTTCCTGAAACTGGGTAATACCACGCTTTCCTATAATTTGGGCACGGTTGCCGACGGGAAAGTTAAGAATCTCCGCGTGTTTGTCGCCGCAAACAATCTGTTCGAGATCACCAAATACCATGGGTTCGATGCCGAAGTGAACGCCTACGCGTCCAACGGAGGTAACGTTCCTTCGTTAAACGTAGATTATATCGGTTATCCGACTTTCCGGACCGTCACATTTGGTCTTAACTTTTCACTTAATTAATGACAAATTCACACTGTTATATGAAAAAGAAATATATTTTGAATTTGGCGCAAATACTGCTGATCGCAGCGATCGCAACGACGAGTTGTACCAAATTGAAAGAAAACGAGATCAGCAAAGTTTTTGTCGGTGGATCATCCGGCTCTGTAACCGCCAGTGCACAGTTGATTACGGCCTACAACGACTTGAATACCGTCATGCACGGTCAGGATGAGATATTCTCGCTCCAGGAGAATACCACCGACGAATGTCTTGTTCCTACCCGCGCTGGTGACTGGGACGACAACGGCGTATGGCGCCTTCTGCACACCCACACCTGGGATGCCACCCATGGCCAGGTTCAGCAGGTCTTCAGCAATCTTGGAACCCTGGAGGCCGACGCGACTACCGCTTTAGCGCTCAGCCCATCGACCGAGCAGGCCGCGGAAGCTACCTTTCTCCGGTCGCTGGCGCAATACTATTACCTGAACTTATACGGGCAGGTGCCTTACAGGACAGTCGCCAATTACAATACGATCAACGCCTCTCCGGTGATGTCGCCCGCACAAGCCGTCGATACGCTGGTCCAGAATTTGACTGCGATCATCCCGCAATTGAGCGCCTCTAACGGCAACGATATCGCTAATCCGAATGCAGCCCGATTCCTGCTCATGAAAACGTTGCTCAACAAACAGTGGTTCCTGAATCCCGCGACACCCGGAGCGCAGGTGGCGGCGGACATGCAAACGGTTCATGACATGGGAGTGGCTATTCAAAATAGCGGCATGTCTATCAATGGTTCCTCCATTGGTCTGACTCCCCATTACTACGACAACTTCGGCCCCAACAACGGTGGTTTCGGCGCATCCGGCTCCGGCGGTGTGTCCACTGAAAATATCTTTGTCTACGGCAATAACGGGACCGCTAACAACGCTAACGGGACCGGCAACGGCGCCATCGACGACCGCTGGATGATGGCCTTGCATTACAACTCCTGGGATCAGGATGGCAACTATGGCAACGCCGGCTGGAACGGCTTCAGCACCATCGCCGCAGTGTACACCGCCTTCGACCCCGCCGATACCCGGCGCGGCAACGTAGCCTATCCCGCGCCCAATTCCCACGGCGTTTCGCCCACCTCCGGCTTACGCGTTGGCCTGGACTCCGGCGCCCAATACAATGAAGCCGGCGTCCAGGAAATGGACAGACGTGGTAACCTCTTGTCCTTTAACGGCACTGTCGCCAACATCGAAACCAATGTCAAAACCCTCGAAGGCGATGGCATCCGTGGCATCAAATACTACCCCGACTATACCCAATATACCGGTCATGCCTCCAACCAATTGGTGATGTTCCGGTATGCCGACGTGCTGCTGATGATGGCAGAGGCCGACCTCAGCGGCGCCAGCGGTGGTGCCGGTGAAGCGCTTACCATCGTCAATAACCTCCATACGGCCCGGGGCGCTGCACCCATAGCGACTATCTCGCTGGTCAATTCAGGCAACCTCTACGATCCCACCACCATCCTCGAAGAAAGACAAAAAGAGCTCTGGTGGGAAAGCTGGAGAAGAGAAGACATGATCCGCTTGGGCGTATTCCTGATTGCCTGGGACTTGAAGACCGCAGACGCCGGTACAACCTATCTGTTATTCCCGATTCCCGTCACTCAGGTCGTGGCCAACCCCAACCTCAAGCAAAACAAAGGTTACTGATCGCCCGAACCATATAATAAATATCTTTACCACAAAGGTCATTATTAAATAATGACCTTTGTAATTTTACGCCAATGAACCTATCGTCCGGATCGCTGATACTTGCCTGCCTGCTCGGCCCCCTTGCCCTTTCCTGCAGTCACCCCCATCAGGATCAACAATTATTCACCCTGATGGATAATACCGGTATCCACTTCGCGAACAATGTAGAGGACGGGAGACTAGACAACAGCTTTCTCTTCCGCAATTTTTACAACGGCGGTGGCGTAGCCATCGGCGATATCAACAACGACGGACTTCCCGATATCTTCCTTACCTCCAATATGGGCAGCAATAAGCTCTACCTCAACAAAGGCAACTTCCAATTCGAGGATATCACCGACAAGGCCGGCTTTCGCCAGGATAGTATGTGGAGCACCGGAGTCACCATGGTAGACATCAACAATGACGGCTGGCTCGACATCTACGTCTGTAACTCCGGCCACATGAGCGACGGCAACAGAAAGAACAAACTCTATATCAATAACCACGACGGCACCTTTACCGAGTCTGCCGCAAAATATGGCCTGGATATCTCCGCCTATACCACCCAGGTGACCTTCTTCGACTATGACGGTGACGGCGACCTCGACTGCTTCATGATCGATAACAGCCCCATCCCCGTCAATACCCTCAACAATTCCAACCGGCGCGATCTCCCGGATTCCGCATGGCCGGTTAAGCCCTTTTTGAAAGGCGGCGGAGACCATCTCTACAGAAATGACAACGGCCACTTTACAGAAGTCACCGGGCAGGCAGGCATCCACGGCTCACTTATCAGCTTCGGTCTCGGCGCCCTCGTCACCGACATCAACGGCGACGGCTGGCCCGACATCTACGTATCCAACGACTCCTACGAACGTGACTACCTCTATATCAATCAAAAGAACGGCACCTTCAAAGACGAGCTCGAAGATTGCATGGGCCATACCAGCATGTCCTCCATGGGCACCGACATGGCCGATATCAATAATGATGGCTATCCTGACCTCTTCACCACCGACATGCTGCCGCGTGACGATTACCGCCTCAAAACCACCGGCTCCTTTGATAATACCAACCTGTTCAACGCCAAGCTCCGTGCCGGCTTCTATTATCAGTATGTAAAAAACTGCCTCCAGCTCAACAACCGCAACGGCAAATTCTTAGAGATCGGCAATTACGCCGGCGTCTCCGCCACTGACTGGAGCTGGGGCGCCCTTATGTTCGATATGGACAACGACGGCTACAACGATATCTACGTCTGCAACGGCGTCAACCGGGATGTCACAGACCTCGATTTCCTCAACTTCTTCGCCGACAACGTCTACCAGAAAATGGCCCTCAGCGGCAAAAAAGAGAATATTGACGTGCTGCTGAAAAAGATCCCGCAAACCCCACTTCTCAGCAAGGCCTTCCGCAACCTCGGCAACCTACGGTTCCAGGACATCGGCGAGGAATGGGGCTTCACCCACGCTGCCTTCTCCAATGGCGCCGCCTACGGTGACCTCGACAACGACGGCGATCTCGACCTGGTCATCAATAATGAGAACGGGCCAGCATTCATCTACCGCAACAATAGCCGGCAAATCAATCACAACCACTATATCGGCGCCTTCCTCAAAGGCCGAAGCCCCAACACCTTCGCCATCGGCAGCAAGGTCCGCATCTATAGCCATGACCAGGTCTTTTACCGCGAAGTCATCCCCAGTCGCGGATTCCAATCCTCGGTTGACTACAAGCAGATCATCGGCCTCGGCGCCCTCACCGCTGTCGATTCGATGACCATCACCTGGCCCGGCGGCACGATCACAAACTTTATTCATCCCGCCGTGGATACCGTATATACGATTGTGCAAACCGCCAATGAATCCGCCCCCCGGCCTACCCCCGCAAAAACAACACGCCTCCTGCTGGTCCAGGTCAAAACTTCCTTCGACCGCCACCAGGAAAGCGACTATAACGACTTCCTCAATGAACGCAATCTCCCCAAATTACTGTCCCGTGAAGGCCCCAAAGCAACCTGCGGCGACGTCAATGGCGACGGCCTGCAAGATGTCTATATCGGCGGCACACCCCAACACGTCGGCCAGTTATACCTGCAGCAGAAAGACGGATCATTCCTGAAATCACCGCAACCCGCCTTCGACCAGTTCCAGGATTTTGACGACGAAGCCGTCCTCTTCTTTGACGCCAATCACGATGGATACCTCGACCTCTTTGTCGGACCCGGAGGCAACAACCACCCACCCTTTAGCCGGCAAATGCAGTTCCGCCTTTTTCTCAATGACGGCAAAGGCCATTTTACACTTGCCCCTGACGCTTTTTCCGCCATATCCAACGGCGTCAATACCGGCGTAGCCGTCGCAGGCGATTTCAACCATGACGGTTATATTGACCTCTTCATCGGCGGCAGAAGCGTACCTCAACAATATGGCGCCGACCCCGCAAGCTTCATCTTTATCAACGATGGCAGAGGCCATTTCACCGATATCGCCCCCGCAAAGAATCCGGATATCGCCCACATCGGCATGGTGACCAGTGCCTGCTGGACAGACATCCTGGGTCAGGGACACCCACAACTGCTCATCGCAGGCGAATGGATGGCCCCCCGCCTCTTCAGCTTCGGTTCAGACCACTTTACGGAAATCCCCACCAACCTGGGCAAACTCTTCGGCTGGTGGCAGACGGTCGCCGTCAAAGACGTCAACGGCGACGGCAAACCGGACATCATCCTCGGCAACATAGGCGAAAACTTTTACCTCGATCCCGATTCCGCCCACCCCGTCCGCCTATGGATCAATGATTTTGACCAGAACGGAATTACAGATAAAGTCCTCACCAGCACCATCGATGGTAAGGATATGCCCGTCTTCCTCAAACACGAAATGGAAGACCAGATCCCCTCCCTTAAAAAACAAAATCTCAAACACTCCGCATACGCTAAGAAATCTATCCAGGAACTCTTCCCCTCCGACGCCCTCGACAGCGCCGCCGTCAAACTGTTCAATTACGCGCCTTCCATAGTCGCCATTAACCAGGGCAACGGCCAATTCTCGATCCGTAAACTGCCCGTCACCGTCCAGCTTTCCTCTGTCAATGCCATCGCCTGCGCCGATATTAATGGCGACGGCTTCCCCGACCTTATCCTCGGTGGCAACGAATTCGGCTTTCTACCCCAATTCGGCCGGCTCGATGCCAGCCTTGGCGATATACTTCTCGGCGACGGAAAAGGTAATTTCACCTGCCTTGGCGCCGACCAGACAGGCCTCGATCTCAGAGGACAAGTCCGCGACATCACCCCCATCGTCACTGACAACGGACTGCGTTTACTCTTCCTTCAAAACAACGAATATCCCGTATTATATGAGATCAGCCATCCATAAGATTATTCTACCCCTGCTGTGCCTTTCCTTCGGCTGCACCCATCAGTCCGGGATCCATCCCGAACATCCCGCCTTCACTGTACTGGACCAGTCCCGGACAGGACTGGACTTCAGCAATACCCTCCATCCTACCAATAACTTCAACGTATTCGATTACATGTACTTCTATAACGGTGGAGGCATCGGCGCCGGTGACTTTAACGGCGATGGAAAGATCGACCTCTTCTTCGCTGCCAACCAGGGCCCTAACCGGCTGTACCTTAACACCGGCAACATGCACTTCAAAGACGTGACGGAGGAGGCCCACATCCCGCAGGATGGCGGCTGGTCAACCGGCGTTTCAGTGGTCGATATCAACAACGACGGCTTGCTGGATATTTATATCTGCAAAGTCGGCAGGCTCCCCGGTCTTCCCGTCAGCCAAAATGAATTGCTGATCTGCCAGGGCATCGACTCCAACGGAGTGCCCACCTATCGGGATGAAGCCAAAGAATATGGACTCGACTTCTCCGGCTTCAGCACCCAGGCCGCCTTTTTCGATTACGACGGGGACGGTGACCTGGACATGTACCTGCTCAACCACTCCATCCATCAGAATGGCACTTTCGGACCCCGCCAGGAAAAACTCGCGACCACTAATCCTTATTCCGGCGACCGGCTCTTCCGCAACGATGGCAACAGCCATTTCACCGACGTAACAAAACAATCCGGTATTCACAGCTCCGTGATCGGTTACGGGCTCGGCATCAATGTCTCGGACATTGACCTCGACGGTCACCCCGACATTTATATCGGCAACGATTTCCACGAGAATGATTATCTCTATATCAACCAAAATAACGGCACCTTCAAAGACGAACTGGAAGAAAAAATCATGCACACCAGCCAGTATTCCATGGGGGTGGACGTCGCCGATGCCAACAATGACGGGTATCCCGAAATTATCAGCATGGATATGCTGCCTTTCGATCCCTACATCCTCAAACGGTCGGAAGGCGAAGATACCTGGGACATTTACAATATGAAGATCGGTTACGGCTATAACCATCAATACACCCGCAATAACCTGCAATTCAACCGGCGCGACGGCCACTTCAGCGAAATCGGCCTTTATTCCGGCGTTGCCGCCACCGACTGGTCCTGGTCGCCATTATGGCTCGACTTCGATAATGACGGACTCAAAGACCTCTTCATTTCAAATGGCATTCCAAAAAGATTGAACGATATCGACTATATCAATTTCGTGTCCAACCAGGAACTGCAGGAAAAAATGCGCAACGGCAGCCTCGACGATAAGGATATAGCCCTGATAAACAAATTCCCCGAAATCAAGCTCCCCAGCAAGTTTTTCCGGAATACCGGCCAAATGCAATTCTCCGACCTTAAAGACCAGATCGACGGCGCACGCCCTGCCTACTCCAACGGAGCGATCTATGCCGACCTTGACGGTGATGGCGACCTCGATATCGTCGTTAACACCATCGACGGGCCCGCCCTCGTCTATATGAACACCTGTAACGACGTGCAGAAAAAGAAATACCTCGACATCCGGCTGAAAGGCCCTGAAAAAAACGTCAACGCCCTCGGCGCTAAAGTCATCCTCTTCACCAACGGCGAGATCCGCACCTATGAAAAATATCCCGTCCACGGATTCCTTTCCAGCATGGAGATCCCTTTACACATCGGCCTCGACAAGACAACCATCGACTCCATGTTCCTCATATGGCCGGATAACAGTTTTCAACGATTGACCATCCGGCCCGGCGATAGCCTGCTAACCCTTTCCTATACCAAAGGACTCCCGCCATTCGATTACGCTATCGTAACCCGCCATTGGCAAAACCCGACCTATCCGGCGAAAGACATCACCGCGCAGACAGGACTGTTGTACAAACATGAAGAGAACGACTTCCCCGAATTCGACCGTGAACCGCTCATCCCGCACATGATATCCACGGAAGGTCCGGCCCTGTCCATCGCAGATATCAATGGCGACGGTCTGCAGGATGTATTTATCGGTGCATCCAAAAGGAAGAAGAGCGGCTTATTCCTCCAGCAACGCTCAGGCACTTTCTCCCGGATCGCTGAACCGGATCTCGATAATGACTCGACCTACGAAGACGTCGACGCCTGCTGGGCTGATGTCAATAATGACGGACACCCGGACCTCGTGGTCGCCAGCGGAGGCAACGAATATTTCGGCCTCGATACTTTCCTGACGCCAAGGATCTATCTCAATGACGGCAAAGGCAGGCTCACCAAATCCCCCCATCCCTTCGACAGTTTGTTCGTCAACGCCTCCTGTGTCATCCCCTATGATTTCAATGGCGACGGATTCGTCGATCTTTTCATCGGGGGAAGGTCCGTGCCCTGGGAATACGGCCAGGTTCCTCGCTCCTACCTTCTGCTGAACGATGGGAAAGGCCAATTCAGGGATGTGACAGCGAAAATGGCCCCGGAATTAGCCCACATCGGGTTCGTTACCCGCGCCCTCTGGTTTGACCTGGATAAAAATGGCGAAAAAGACCTCATCCTCTCATTGGAATGGGGTGGTATCGTCGCCTTTATGAATCACGGTGGCGCCTTTACCAAAAAAGTCCTGACAGATAAAAAAGGTTGGTGGAATTTCATCCTGCCCGTGGATCTCAATCACGATGGCAACATCGACCTGATCGCCGGCAACCTCGGCCTGAACAGCCGGCTGAAAGCGTCGGAAAATTACCCGGTACGATTATACTATAATGATTTTGATGACAACGGGAAAAAAGAACAGATCCTGACCTACTATCTCGACGGCCGCGAACTTCCCTTCGCCAATAAAGAAGAACTTGAAAAGCAGATGCCTGCACTGAAAAAGAAGTTTCTCTATGCCGAAGATTTCGCCAAAGCCTCCCTGAAAGATCTTTTTTCGGAAGACAAGTTACGAACAGCCGACACGCTCAGTGCGAATTACTTTTCCAATGCCATCCTCATCAACCACGGCAACCTTAATTTCACCGTAGAGCCCATGCCCTGGGAGGCCCAGCTTTCCCCTTACAGGGACGCCGCCATCATTGACGCCAATGGTGACAGCCTTCCCGACATCCTGTTGGTCGGCAACTATTATGGCAACAATATTCAAATGGGGAGATATGACGCGGACTATGGTACTATTTTGATTAACCAGGGCGCCCACCGCTTTACCGCGGTACCGCTCAACGGCGTGTCAGTGGAAGGGGAGACCAGGCGCGTACAGGAAATGGTCATTGCAGGTCAAAAGGCTTATGTCCTGGCAAGGAACAACGATAGCGTCAAAGTCATTCGCTTTGACAATCGCCTTCCTAAGGCCATTCCTACAACCCACTAACCTCGGATTCCTACCAACAACCCCCTGAGCCCGGCTTCCCACCTAAAACCCACAAAGCTCGGCTTCCTGCCTACAACCCCCTAATCCCGTCTTCCTAAAAGACAGGGTAGTATATTCTGGTGATCCATTTCGTGGAATCCGGCTCCGCACTTCGGTCTGTTACCAGGGAAAGAAAAGGCACGGCAATGACAGTTCGCTGATAATCACTGATATAATTACTCATCTGTGCCATAGCCTCATTGATAACGGCATCGCCCCCCCTGACTTCAGTCTCCAGGTGTTTCCCCTGGTACAGTTCCTTCATCACTATATCCGCTGATCCGGGCATATGCTCATCGGTCGGCTGCGCCACCCTTAACAGGTACCCGTCCTTCCTTTTCGTTACATTCACCTTAGGGTAACCCGTTAACCTCGCCCCATGCGCAAGAATATATGCCCGCAGTTTGCGCACATCCTCATAAATATCGGCGGTAGATGGATTGACGGCCAAAAGACGCGTGGTCTCGGCAATCAGACTGTCCCCTACAGGCATCTGACGGATACGTATGCCGTAAACATGATCCTCTGCCGACAGGTAGTCCCGCGCATGGCCCATGATCGTGTCCATATCGTCTTTTAATTCCAAAGCCCGTTGATATTGTATGATCCTGCCGATCGGATTCAGCCCGCATTCTACATTGAACGTCCAGATGAGAGAGGAAGAATCAGGATAGATCCCCGGAAAAACCGATAACATACTCATGATCTCCTCCCCTTTTCCCCTCATGATCTCCTCCCCTTTCCCCGCAACGCCAACCTCAAACGACCGCAACAGCCTGCGGTTGATCCGGTAACGGTTGCCGCGGAACGACAAGGTGCCGTTCTCATCATTCTCCGACTGCCGGCTGGTGCCGTTCTTATCATCCCCCGACTGCCGGCGAGTCCCGGGCCACCATCTGTTCCATGCGCTTGTATCGCCAAGTATCCGGTCCGCAGCACTACCATTACATTTCATGGGAACCACCGACTTCACCTGGATGTGGGGGGGAATAAATAGGTATACCAGTGCGACGAAAACAACAACAAGGATCAAAACAACTGAAACGATTCGCTTCATCGGCAAACATTAAAAAATATGACATTTAAAAGCTAAAAATATGCAATTATATATAACTTTAAATACAAACGATTGTAAAAATCAACGGATGCCTATACTGAAAGATCTTTCGCGCTTCTTCTTCACCCTTTGCATGCTTGGTATCGTTTCCAACTCCGCTCGCCTTTCGGCACAAACACCCGTCGCCCGCGGCCCGCAAGCTCCCGCAACGGCTGTCCCGCCATCACCCTCCTCCGATACCTGGACGATCCGCGCCGACTCCATCGACCCCGCCCATTACTTCGGCGTCACTGTCGCCAATGGCATGATCGGCATCGTCTCCTCCGCCGACCCCTTCCGCGCCAAAGACGTTGTTCTCCAGGGCGCCTTCGATCTCTATGGGCGCGGCCGCGTCAGCAATATCCTCAAGACCTTCAACTTCGTCAATTGTTACCTGGATATCGACGGCAACCGCATCGGCAGCTTCAGCCAGGTATCTCACCTCCACCAGGTCCTGGACATGAAGAATGCCTGCCTCACCACCAGCTTCGACTACCAAAACAAGGCTACCGTCAGCTATACCTGGTACTCCCTGCGCCAATTACCCTATACGGCACTGGTAGACGTCACTATCACCGCTCATAAAGACATCGAGATCATCCCCGCCAGCCTCATGGAAGCCCCCGACATGCTCAAAGACGTCGAAAATTATTACAACGAAATAGACCGGCCCCAGGCAAAGATCACCCTGCTCACCTCTACCGCCAAAAGCCCCACCGGCCGCCTCCTCATGGCTGCCTCCAACAGCTTCCTGTTTGACGAGCCCCCGGGCTCCACGCCCGAAGTCATCCATGAAATGTGGGACAACAACATGCACCTGATGAAATTCAAGAAGAAGCTCAGCGCCGGTTCGACTTACCATTTTGCCATCGTAGGGTCTGCCCTCACCTCGGCACATAACGACGATCCCCTCAACGAAGCCGAAAGACTTACCATCTTCGCCACCCTCCAGGGCAGCCAACAGCTAATACACGCCCACCAAATGGCCTGGAGCGATCTCTGGCACAGTGACATCCTCATCGAAGGCGACGACATCACCCAGCGCAATATCCGGCTGATGCTCTATCACCTCTATTCCTTCTCCCGGGCAGGTACCGCCTATAGCCTCTCCCCCATGGGACTCAGCGGGCTGGGCTACAATGGCCACACCTTCTGGGATACCGAGATCTGGATGTACCCGGTCCTACTTCTTCTGCATCCGGATATCGCAGCCTCTTTGATGGAGTACCGTTTCCAGCGCTTGTCAGCGGCCTTTGCCAACGCCGCCAGCCATGGCTATAAAGGGGCCATGTTCCCCTGGGAAAGCGCCGCCAGCGGCAACGAGGAGACCCCCATCTGGGCCCTCACCGGCCCCTTCGAACACCATATTACCGCCGATGTAGGCGTCGCTGCCTGGAACTATTATTGTGTCACTCGCGACAAAACCTGGCTCCGCGAAAAAGGCTATCCGCTCCTGCAGGCCACCGCCGACTTCTGGACCAGCCGCGTAGAAAGGAATGGCCCAGGTCATTATGATATCAAAAACGTGGTGGCAGCCGACGAATGGGCGGAGAACATCGACAACAACGCCTATACCAACGCCGCCGCCCGTGCGAACCTCCTGGACGCCATCGATGCCGCCCAGGTCCTGGGACTCACCCCTGACCCCGATTGGACTACCGTCCGCAACAACATCCCGATCCTCCGTTTCCCGGATGGGGTCACCCGCGAACACGCCACCTACAATGGCGAACCCATTAAACAGGCGGATGTCAACCTCCTCGCCTATCCCCTCAAAGAGATCACCAATCCCGCAGCCATCCGAAAAGACCTCGACTACTACGAGCCCCGGATAGGCGAAGGACCCGCCATGACCCAGGCCATCTTTGCCATCCTGTACGAACGTCTCGGCTTTCCGGACAGCGCCCTGAAGGTTTTTACTTCGGGGTATCTGCCTAACCTCCGCCCACCTTTCGGTGTTATGGCCGAAACAGCCGTAGGTGATAACCCTTATTTCGCCACCGGCGCCGGAGGAATGCTCCAGGCCATGCTGAACGGCTTCGGCGGCCTGGAAATCACCAACGAAGGAGTGGTGCAACTGCCAACCCGGCTGCCGGCCGGCTGGAAGTCATTAAAAATCACCGGCGTAGGCCCCGGGCAACTCACCTTCACATTAAAAACCCATTAAACCGTTAAATTAATTAGGGGTTTCTATATTATTTCATTGAACAGTGCCGTTTAATACCCATTAAGCGACCCTAATCCTATACATCTAGTTTAATCCTTAGCCGTCTAACACTATCATCCAATATTCCTAATCTAGGTTTAAGCAAGCTTAAACCTGTAAGAAAAACCTATGCCTTTTCGAAACCTCCTTTATGTTATCCGGCAAATATCCAGGAGCCTCCACTTCCTCATGTTCCTCAACGGATTTTTCCTGGCTACCATTTTTTATCTCAAAATGAACTCGTCGTACGAAAATGGACTTTTCGCTTCCATCAAGGCCGACATCGATGGTCAGACCACCCGCAACGACTCCACTGATTCCATTGTCGTAAAAGCCATGAACGTCTGCTATCACCTGATGAGCAATAAAGGATCTATTTTTGCCAATAGCGATCTCGGCCCGCAGGCGGATCTCTTCCATTCAGTTACCGTGGATCTGGAAACCACCCGGGGCGCCTGCGGCAGCTACTCCGAGGTGCTGGCCAGGATTCTGCAAACCTACGATTTGCCCGTGCGGATCGCACAAATGAAAGCGGGCGGCGTCTACGCAGCCCACAATGTTGTCGAGACAATGGTCCGGCAGCGCTGGGTCGTCCTCGACCCCACCTTTAATCTCTGCTTCGTCAGGCCCGACGGAGCCCTCGCCAGCTTCGCGGATGTCAGCAAGGATTGGAGTTATTATTCCAGGCAGGTTCCCCCTGGCTACAATCCCGCCTATCGTTACGAAGACGTGCGGTATTTCAACTGGACAAAGATTCCGGTCGTTCTTCCGGCCCTCAGGTCCCTGCTCAACAAAGTGATCGGACCCGAACGTACCAACGGGATTTCGCTCCGGACCATGTTCCTGAACAGTTTTTCGGTTTGCCTGTATGTTCTCCTGGCGATTTATTTCCCGTTGCTGCTGATCACCATCCGAAAGCTGGCAGCACATAGCTCATCCTATTTCCGGTCGCCCCATTCCCAGTCATCCCATTCCCCGTCATCCCATTCCCGGTCGTCCCTTTCCCGGTCGTCCCTTTCCCCGTCATCCCGGGGTCTGCCCTCCGGCGTCAGTTCAGTGATGAGCAATTCATAACCCTGACAGGGCCTCACAGGCCTTGCATGAACGTAACACCACTCCGGGCCAAAGCCCGGCGTAAGGATATGGTCCACAGTCATTTGGTCTATATTGCCCATTTTTATGTACGTTTGACGAAGAATAAAAATTCATAAATGCTTAAAGTAGGTGTTTTTGGGGTCGGCCACCTCGGAAAATTTCATCTGAATAACTGGAAAGAGATCAAAACAGCAGAACTGGTAGGATTTTACGACCCCGACGACAACATTGCCCGCGAAGTAGCCGAAAAATATCAGCTCACCCGCTACCCGGACCCGGAACAGTTAATGGATGCCTGCGATGCCGTCGACATCGTCGCACCCACTCCCATGCATTTCTCCTTATGCGAAAAGGCCATCCGCAAAGGCCGCCACGTCTTCGTGGAAAAACCGCTCGCGGGTACCATGGCAGAAGCCAGAGAACTGGTCAAACTGGTCAAGGAGTCTAACGTTAAGCTGCAGGTCGGACATGTGGAACGCTTCAATCCCGCCTACCTGGCCTTGCAGTCCACCCGGCTGAATCCTCTCTTCATCGAAGTCCATCGCCTCGCACAATTCAATCCCCGGGGCACCGAAGTCAGCGTCATCCTGGACCTGATGATCCACGATATCGATATCATCCTCAGCCTGGTCCACAGCGAAGTCAACAGCATCTCCGCCAGTGGCGTGGCCGTCATGACCGATACCCCGGACATTGCCAGCGTGCGCATCGAATTCAACAACGGCTGCGTCGCCAACCTGACTTCCAGCCGCATCTCGATGAAAAAAATGCGCAAAATGCGGCTCTTTCAGAAAGACGCTTATATCGGTATCGATTTCCTCAATAAGAAGACGGAGATCATCAAATTGAAGACGCCGCAGGACCTGGATGTTTTCTCCTTCGATATCGAAACACCCAATGGCAAAAAGACCATCGCCCTTTCCAATCCCTCCGTTCCGGAAGTGAACGCGATCCGGCTGGAACTGGAAAAATTCGTCGAAGCCATCCTGTTCAATACCCCCACCATCGTATCTGAAGTCGATGGGTTCCGGGCTATGGATATCGCCCATCAAATCCTGCAAAAAATCAAACATAATACGATCAATACCTGACCTCGTGTATGTCGGCAGCAAAAAAACCACATACGATCCCTATCCTTTGGTATATCCTGAGCGACTATATCGCCGCACTCCTGTCCTCTAATATCTTCCATTTCAGCCGGCGCCTCCTGCTCTCTGAACCTATTTTCGTCAACCACCACCTGTTGCTGACCTCCCGCTTCTGGCTGGGCACGACGACCATCCCTGTGGGTTGGCTTATCCTCTATACCCTGATGGGCTCCTATAAATCTCTGTATCAGAAATCCCGGCTGACAGAGCTGACCAATACCTTCATCTACTGCATCATCGGCTGCACCATCGTCTTCTTCGCCATCGTCATCAACGATCCCGTCAAGGACTATCATTACTTCTATCAGACGTATTTCATCTTTCTCTCCGCCCACTCAGTGCTCACCATCATCGGCAGAATGATCATCCTCGATAGGGCCCGCAACCAGGTCACCAAAGGAAAGGTCGTCTTCAATACCCTATTGGTGGGAAGCGATGAGATCGCCTCCGGTATCTACAAGAGTTCCAAGGATGGCCTGCGCTCCTCCGGTTATCACTATACAGGCTACGTCAGCAATCCCGATCAGGTCGACAATGGCATCGCCGAAAAGCTCCCCCGGTTGGGAATGTCAGCTAATATCGAACAGACGATCGATCGGTATGATATTCAACTGGTCGTCGTCGCCATGGAACGATCGGCCCGGAAGCAAGTGGAGATGATCCTCGAAAAACTCAGCAACAAGGACGTCCAGATCAAAATCATTCCCAGTACCCTCGATATCCTCTCCGGTTCCGTCCGCACCAACGATGTGATGGGAGCCATCCTCTCGGATATTCATACCGGCCTGATGCCCGAGTGGCAGCAGAATATCAAACGGGTATTCGATGTGCTCATCTCTGCCTTCGGCCTCATCTTGCTCTCCCCGTTCATGCTATACGCCGCCATTCGCACAAGGCTCTCCTCCGAAGGACCTGTCTTGTACCAACAGGAAAGGGTAGGCTATAAAGGAAAAAAATTCCAGATCTATAAATTCCGTTCCATGTACCTCGATGCAGAGAAAGAAGGACCGGCCCTGTCCTCCCGCGACGACCTGCGAATCACCCCATGGGGCAAGACGATGCGCAAATGGCGGATCGACGAACTGCCTCAATTGTGGAATATCCTCAAAGGGGAAATGAGTCTTGTCGGCCCCAGGCCCGAACGTGAATATTATGTCAATCAGTTATACGTTCTTACGCCTTACTTTCGTTACCTGTTAAAGGTCAAACCAGGTCTCACCTCCTGGGGAATGGTCCAGTTCGGTTATGCCGAAAATGTCGCGGAAATGATCGATCGGATGAAATACGACCTGATGTATATTGAAAATATTTCCCTGGCGCTCGATTGGAAGATTATCCTGCACACGATCAGGATCATCCTAAAGGCCCAGGGCCGCTAAGGCCTGGGCCTTTAGGCGGTCGAAGACCGCCCATCATAAGCCGGGATAGCGGCTAGCCGGGAACAGCGCCGCAGGCGCTAAAAAAACTATGAAAAGAACCCTCTTACTGATACTAACCGCTCTCGCCATCTCAAAATCGGCCAGCAGCCAGTCCTATTGGCAGCAACAAGTCAATTATAACATCGACGTTACCCTCGACGATACCGCACATGCCCTCGACGGTTTTATAAAGATCCAATACAACAACCATTCTCCCGATACGCTCTCCTTCATTTGGATACACTGCTGGCCCAATGCCTACAAAAATGACCGCACCGCCTTCAGCGAACAACGGATCGGCAATGGCCAAACAGACTTCTATTTCTCCAGCCCCGCAAAAAGGGGATACATGAACCGTCTGGAATTCCGCGTCGACGGACAGTTGGCCCGGATGGAAGACCATCCCCAATATATTGACATTATCAAGGTCATCCTTCCCATACCCCTGCCCCCTGGTGGTCAAGTCGTTCTGACGACGCCCTTTCATGTCAAGCTCCCCTACAACTTCTCCCGCAGCGGCTATTACCAGGGCGCCTATTCGATCGCACAATGGTACCCCAAGCCCGCCGTGTACGACAGCCACGGCTGGCATCCGATACCTTACCTCGATCAGGGAGAATTCTACAGCGAATTCGGCGACTTCGACGTCCGCATCACCGTCCCCGCCAGCTTCATCGTCGCTGCCACCGGCGAATGGCAGGATACACCCGGCAGCCGGCAGCAATCCGGAACTCCTCCCACCACAGCCGCAGCCACCACAGCTCATCCCCCCTCACCTCCCAACCATCAACCCGGCAACCACCCCTCCTCCCATCCCGTTACGCACGCCACCCCTCCGTCCTCCTCGCATTCTGCCACTCACCCCGGCGCCCACTCGGCTCACCTACGCGTTCCCGCAGCGACCGCGCCAGCATCGAAACCCGCCGAACCGACCAAAACCTTGCATTACTATCAGCGTCAGATCCATGATTTCGCCTGGTTCGCCAACCGTCAATTCCATACCGAACACGATACCCTCCGTCTCTCCTCCGGCCGTATCATCGATGTCTATTCGTATTATACGCCAACAGCCATCCCTGCCTGGCACCATAGCATTCAATACATCAAAGACGCCATCCGTTTTCGGTCCGCCCTTATCGGCGAATATCCCTTTAATGTCGTCACTGCCGTCCAGGCCCGACAAGGCGACGAAGGCGGCATGGAATATCCCACCATCACCGTGATCCATATCCCCAAGGGCACAGACAAGGAACTGGATCTGACCATTGAACACGAGGTGGGCCACAACTGGTTCTACGCCGTCCTCGGCACGGACGAACGCCGCTACCCGTGGCTGGACGAGGGGATCAATTCCTACTACGACAACCGCTATATGGATTTGAAATACCCGGCGTCCGGCTACCCCGCCTGGTTGGCAAAAAAAATACCCGCCGATGGGGAACCGGTCCTGATGAACAGCCACGCGGCCATCCATTCGGACCAACCTATCTGCACCCCCGCCGAAGACTTCACGGCAGAAAACTACCAGCTGATCGCTTATACAAAGACTGCCGTCTGGATGAAGCTGCTGCAAGACTCTCTCGGCACTTCGCTCCTTGACAGCTGCATGCGCGAATATTTCCGCACCTGGCAGTTCAGGCATCCCAATCCCGATGACCTCAAAACAATATTCACGGCTACCAGCCGCCGCAACCTGGATGAGATTTTTGCGCTGCTGGACAGAACGGGACCGCTGCCACCCTTCCCCGCACACCGACCCCTTCGCCCGACCCTGCTGTTCAATGTCCTCAATGCCCATAAATTCAACTATCTTAATATCCTGCCCGCCGCAGGGTACAACGACTATGACCACTTCATGATCGGCGTCATGATCCATAATTTCAACCTGCCTCCCCAAAACTGGCAGATGCTGCTGGCGCCTCTCTATGCCACCGGCAGCCACCAGGTCAACGGCATCGCGCACTTCAATTACGCCTGGTACCCCGGCGCCTCCTCCCACCCCACCTTCCGTATGATCGAAGCCGGTGTCAATGCCTCCCGCTTCTCGACCCTCAGCGGCATCGACAGCAATGGCCACCATATCTTCGGCGGGTTCTATAAAGTCGTCCCCTATGTTCGGCTCTATTTCCCCAAGTCTTCTCCCCGTAGCACCCAGGATAGCTGGCTCGAATGGAAGACCTACCTCATCGGGGAAAAAAATCTCGGCAACTACGTGCTCAAGACAACCGATTCCCTCTACTATCCGACGGCAGGGAAATATGAATTCCGTTATCTCAACCAGCTCAGCTTCACCATCCTCGACCACCGCGTTCTCTATCCCTATAAGGTGACCCTGCAAGTGCAGCAGGCTACCCCTTTCTACCGTATCAACCTTAACACCAACTATTTCTTCAATTATGAAACCAGCGGCGGCCTCGACGTCCGGTTATTCGGTGCAAAGTTTGGCTACCTCGGCGGGATCAACCCCAGCCAGGACCTGACATCCTTTGAACCCAAGCTTACTGCTGTCAGGGGCAGCGATGACTATACCTACGACAATTATTTTATCGGCCGCAATGAATACAACGGCTTCACCAGTCAACAGATCATGGAAAGGGACGGCTTTCTTAAATTGCGCACCGATCTCTTCCAGGGCCTGCAGGGCCGGTCGGACGACTGGGTCGCTTCTATCAACCTGACCAGCACCCTGCCGCCCCGGATAGTCCCCCCATGGGTGCCCCTCAAGCTCTTCCTCGACGTAGGCACCTATGCCGCGGCATGGCAGGCCAATCCGACTACCAGCCACTTCCTGTACGTCGGCGGATTCGAACTAAGTTTGCTGCATGACATCCTTCGCATCTATGCCCCACTGGCCTATAGCAGCGATTTCAGCAATCAATTGAAATCTGTCCCCGGGCAGAACGGATTTTTCCAGAAAATTTCCTTCAGCATAGATTTTGAGAACATCCCATTCCGTCAACTTTTCGGTTATACCCCCTTCTAAAATGGAACCAGACCAGCATATCACCCCTCCCTCCGTCGCCCCCTCCATCCGTTACCTCCGCCGGCGGGAGATCGATACCGCGCAATGGGACGCCTGTATAGACAATGCCCCCAACGGCCTCATCTATGGCCGCGCCTTTTACCTCGATGCCATGGCCGCCGGACAATGGGACGCCCTGGTGCTGGGAGACTACCTCGCTGTAATGCCCCTGCCCTGGCGGTCCAGGGCCGGTATTCGTTATCTCTACCAGCCTTCCTTTACCCAGCAGACGGGGATTTTCTCCGCAGAACCAATCTCCCCCGCACTGGTCGGCGCCTTCCTGGAAAAGATCCGGCGTCATTTCCGCTTCGCCGAAATATACCTCAACTATGGCAATCGATATCCCGGCCTGCAGGAACACGCGAATTTCATTCTTCCCCTGGACGCATCCTACGACCAGCTGGCCGTCGACTTTAAACAGGACCTGGCCCGCAACCTGCGAGCGACCGAGCGGCTGCCCCTGAACTATATGAAGGCCCCGGACCTCGCTACAGCCCTCGAAAACTACCGTATCCACTATGGAGACCGTACCCCCCATGTCCGCCAGGAGGATTATCATCATTTCGCCGGCATATGCTTCCACTGGCAGCAGAAGGGACAACTGGTGATCAGAGGCGTTATCGGCGATAAACAGCAATGGTTGGCTACAGCCATCCTCCTGCAGGACAAGCGCCGCCTCACGCTGCTGCAATCCACTACCCTTCCCGCCGGCCGTCCCCTCCATGCCAATCATTACCTGCTGGACCAACTAATCAGAGAATGGGCCGGCACCGGTTTCGTCCTCGATTTTGAAGGTTCCGACATTCCGGGAATCGCCCATTTCTATAAAAATTTCGGGAGCATCGATCAACCATATTACTTTTACCGGCATAACGGTTTGCCCTGGCCCCTCAACCTATTTAAATCACCTGGTTCTCACAAACTATAGACAGCCCCATGGACATGGACAGCTATTCATACGTAATTGTCGGCAGCGGCCTGCTGGGATCCGTCTTGGCAGAAAGAATTGCCAATCAATTGGATCGCCGGGTGCTGGTCATCGAAAAGAGGAACCATATCGGCGGCAATTGCTATTCCGAAGAAGACCCCTCCACAGGCATCGAATACCATAAATATGGAACGCATATCTTCCACACTTCCAATGAAAAAGTCTGGGAATATGTCAACCGTTTCATCACCTTCAATACATACCGCCACCAGGTGCTCAGCTTCTATAAAGGGAAAATATACCAGTTCCCCATCAACCTGGAGACGATCAATTCTTTCTATAACCTCAACCTGCGACCTTATGAAGTAGACGACTTCCTGGCGACAATTCGCGACACTTCCATCAGCCAGCCAGCCAATTTTGAAGAGAAAGCCTTATGCCTGATCGGCAGGGATCTCTATGAAGCCTTTTTCAAATATTACACCTTAAAACAGTGGCAGATAGATCCTACTGAATTACCGGCCTCCCTTTTCAACAGATTGCCCTTCCGGAAAAATTACGTAGAAAATTACTTCTTCGATAAATGGCAGGGCATTCCCGCCGAAGGTTATACTTCCCTGTTTACGCAACTGCTATCCCACAAAAATATAACTGTCTTGACGGACACGGATTATTTCGATATCCGCGACAGGCTGAAAAAAGATGCCTGCCTCATTTACAGTGGCCCCATCGACCGGTTCTTTGACTACAAGTATGGCAAACTCTCCTGGCGAACGCTTCGCTTTGAAAAAGAAGTCCTCTCTGTAGAGGACTACCAGGGAAATGCCGTCGTCAATTTCCCGGAAAAAGAGGTCCCCTATACCCGTATCCATGAACCCCGGCATCTCCATCCCGAGAGGAACTATACGACTGAACAAACCCTCATCTTCCGGGAATACTCCCTGCCCGATATGGGATCAGAGCCTTTTTATCCCATCGCATCGGCCGAAAATACCAGTCTGCTTTCGCTCTATAAATCCGAGGCGGCACAGCTGCCCAATACCTATATCAGCGGAAGATTAGGCGACTACAAATACTACGATATGCACCAGACGATCGAACGGGCGCTGGAGATATTCGAGGATCAGATCTTACCGAAAAATAATCATGCGTATGCCAAATTTTGAGCTACAAGTGGTTATCCCGGTATATAATGAGCAGGCTACCCTTGCGGACCTTATCGGCGACTGGCGAAGGATCTTCCAGGACATTCCCGTCCGGCACCGCTTTATTTTTGTCGACGACGGCTCCACCGACAACAGCCTGTCTCTTTTACAATCCATCCAGTCTCAGTCGGAAGATATCTTCATTTGCTCCCAGCCCAACGGTGGACACGGGCCGGCCATTCTCACAGGTTACTCGCTGGCCATTCAATCCGGGTCCTCATGGATATTTCAGATCGATTCAGACCACCAACTCGATCCGGCTGCTTTCGCTTCCCTTTGGACCAACCGGTTGCAATATGATCTGTTAATGGGAGAAAGACAGGAAAAATATGCCACCATATGGAGACGCCTGGTCAGCAATCTATCCTTTGGTCTTGTCAGATTCTTCTATGGTAAAGGCATAAAAGATGTCAATAGTCCCTACCGCTTGTATAAGACATCCCTGTTGGCGCGGGCCTTGCCGAAGATCCCTACGCTGAGCTTCGCCCCCAATGTGCTGCTCTCTTCCTGGTTCCTTCGACACAAGGCCGCTATCTTCCTGGCTCCTGTCGATACCCGGAAAGGGATCCATCCCCGCCTCAGCCGGATGAATTCCTATTTCTTAAAAGGTAGCCTGACAGCCTTATTACAAACCCTCTCATTCCGGTTCCGGTCATGAAATCCCCGATGATAAAATCCCCGATGATCTCTACCCCGCTATTCGGCATACTGGCCGCCAGCCTCCTGCTCAGCGGACTCTATATCCCACCGGTAGATATCCATTTTGATGACAAGGCCATTTTTGAATACACCGGTCTGGTTGTTTTCCGTGGAGGAGTACCCTACAGGGATTTCTTCGATCATAAACCTCCGCTGATATTTTTAATGAATGCTCTCAGCCCCCTGACGGGATATTGGGGGCTCTGGCTGATGGACACACTACTGGTAATGGGTGCCACCGTGCTCTTTTTCAATCTTTGCAAACGATACCGGCTTCCCTCCCCCTGGATCTTGCCCTTATTATTCAACCTGCTGATCCGTAATTACCTGGTATGCCACGGCATCGGAATGACCAGGGCCTACACGGCGATCTTTATACTCATGGCCTTTTGCGTCGCCATAGGACGCCCCCGCCATACGTTTTTAAAATTGGGGATACTGTCTGCGCTGACATTCTTCATGCAACAAGATCAGATACTGGCCCTGCTGCCGTTCATCTTATATGCCCTGGCGACTCCCAATCTGGCGCATCCAACCTCAGCAACTCTCAATCCGGCGCATCCAACCTCCGCCCCTCCGGATGCCGCCTCTTCCAACCCGGCAGCACCCATCTCACACCGCCCGCCTCTCCGAGACATCTTCCGGCATCTTCTGCTGACTACAGTCGGCTTCGCCATCGTCACCGTCCCGATCCTCCTTTATTTCACCCTCCGCGATGCTCTGCGCCCCTTTTGGGAAGACGCCTTTCTCTTTAACTTCAGAGTATATGCGGAAAAACTTCCATTCATAGAACATTTCCGGGCAGCAAAAGACGCTTTAACGCAAACAGCGCTGGAGATGCCCTTCATCATGTCCCTGACCCTGGGCTTCGCTTCTTTCTTCCTCCGGCATAAAAACAAGGTCCTCATTCTCGCCACTATCTCCTCCGCCGTCCTTTCTTTCGGACCCGAGTCGATCTCAGGGAAATTAGCCGAAGGTTCCCCGTTTTACTACTATCTTCTCCCCTTTTCCGCCACGCTGCCCATTCTCGTTTTTAGCGTCTGGGCTTTCACGGAAGAGACCTCCCTCCTCGGGAAAAAAAATATTCTCCTCTATGGTTTCCTTCTCTGCTCCCTGCCGCTATATAATGCGCTACAACATGCTTCGCACCTGAACGGGCATGACCAGGACTGGGCAACTCAAACGGCGGAATATCGATATCTCCGTCAGTTACCGCTCTCCGATTATCAACTGTATATTGCGTTTGATGCTGATTATGATCAGCTGTATTCCGACCACAGGATACTCTCCCCCTCTCCCTGGATCTATCAGCATTTCTGGTCCTGGTATGCCAACTGGGATGCCGACCACCGGCAATTGAAAGGCATTATCGATGATCTGCTTCGGCACAAGACCTTATTTATTCTTTATTTTACAAAAAATAGTCCAGAGAAATCTTTTCTGGATCCGTCCGCGGAAGCTATCTGGAACGCCTTCCTCTATGAACATTACCGGTTAATATCCGTACCAGGGGCCAGCACATCCCATATCTGGCAACTTATTGAACCCCTTCCAGCAACTGGGCAGCAATAACAAGATCCACGGGCATTGTGATCTTGATATTATTTGCTTCCCCCTCTACCAGTTGGACCGTATGCCCGGCAGCCTCTACGACCGTAGCCTCATCCGTAAAGGCCAGCCGGTATTCCGTCTGGTAGGCAGGCAGCAATATCTTACTGAGAAAAGTCTGGGGAGTCTGTACTAACTTGATACGGGTCCGGTCGATAACTACATTGCCATCGTCCATCACCATCCGGATACTGTCCCTGGAATCAATGACTGGAATCGCAGAACCCGATGCCAACGCCTCCTCGTAACAACGATGCACAAGGGCCGTGGATACCAGGCACCGCACACCATCATGCACGAATACGACTGAATCGGCTTCTACCAGCCGCAACCCATTGGCCACCGAATGGAACCGGGTCATTCCTCCCTCCACGATCCTGATTCGTTCCTTATCGGTCATCTTATCCAACAAGTCCAGCCCTCTGCTCATATGCTCCGCCGGCAATACCAAAATGATCTCCAGATCGGAATAGGCCCTGAGAAATACATTCAGCGAATACCATAATACAGGCTTACCATGCAGCAGCAGGAATTGTTTGGGCACCGTCGTCCCCATCCGCACCCCGGAACCCCCGGCAACTATGATAGCGTATTTTTTCATCTCTTGTAAGCCTCCTCCATCATCGATCCGTCGGACCCCCAAGCCCCGCAACCTAAGTGCCTAGCAGCACTTTACATTCCTCCAGCAACCGATCCTTGCTGATCGCCGCCGTCCCCACTTCCTCGCATACCAACCCCCCGGCAATATTCGCCACTTCGGCCATCAACCCCGCATCACGCGTCTTCGCATATACCAGCGCGGCAACGGCGATCACCGTATCTCCCGCACCGCTGACATCGGCAATATTCCGCACATGAGAGGAAATGATCGCGGCGCGCTCCCCCTCATGGTAGAAGACACCCTTCTCTGACAAGGTAATTAGGCTTATTCCGTGCCCAATCTTTTCCGCCAGCATCCCATGCACCCTCTCCATCGCCGGCAAATTCACTTCTTCCAGTAATATGTTCAGCCCCTCCCTGACTTCCTTCAGGTTCGGCTTGAAGATCGTCACCCCCTCATAGGAAAAGAAATTCTTTCTTTTCGGGTCTACCGCCGTGATCACCTCATACTGCCGGCACAACGCCAGCGTCTCCCGGATCACCCTGTCCGTCAGCACTCCCTTATTATAATCTTCGAAGATCATCACCTGCGGTTGCTCCGATTCCAGGTATCGCCGGACATGGCCCAGCAATTCGTCTTCCTCCTTATGCGTGAGATCGCGGACAGTCTCCGAGTCCAGCCGCATCATCTGCTGGTTGCGGCCCATGACCCGCGCCTTATTGGTAGTGATCCGCGTATCGCTCTTGACATGATAGGTAACATCGACGCTCCTGTTCTCCAATAACCCCTCCAGCGTCTCCCCATCGGCATCCCTGCCGAGGACCGACAAGGTGGTGACATTCGCACCCAGGACCGCCAGGTTCAGAGCGACATTGCCCGCACCCCCGATCCGGTACTCCCGGCTGTCCAGCGTAACCACAGGTACCGGCGCCTCCGGCGAGATCCGCTCCACATGCCCCCAGAGATAAGTATCCAACATAAGGTCCCCTATGACTCCTGCCTTGATAGTCCCAAAACCGGCAAATAGCTGAGAAAAATTGGGCATTGTTTTATTCCTTTTTGCTCGACAAAGCTATGTAATACAAGGGAATTCCCAACAGTACAATCAAAGCCCCCCACCGGGCATATACTGGTTTCTGAATGATCAGCGCAATACAGAACACTACTGCTAACACGATATAGATCGCCGGCAGCACCGGGTAGCCAAACGCTTTATAAGGTCGCTCCAGGTCAGGCCGCTTACGGCGCAGGCGAAAGATACCGATGACGGTCAGCGCATAGAAAAAGACTGCCACAAAAGAGATCATGTCCAGCAGATCCCCATACTTGCCGCTAAGACACAATATACCCGCCACCAGGCATTGCGCCCACAACGCCCATCCCGGTACCATGTTTTTGTTGAGCCTGCCCGCCGGCCGGAAAAACAATCCGTCGCAGGCCATCGCATAATACACCCGGGCGCCCGACAGGATCAGTCCATTATTGCAGCCGAAGGTCGAGATCATGATCATAATAGCAATCACATAAGTACCGGCATGACCGAAGATCTGGTCGGCAGCCGCCACCCCTACCCTGTCCTGCGGAGCAAAGGCAATATGGTCCAGCGGCATCACGCTCAGATACATGAGGTTAGCCGATACATAAATGATCGTTACGGTCAGTGTCCCTAAGAAAAGGCTCAGCCCGATATTCCTCTTCGGGTTCTTCATCTCCCCCGCAATAAAAGTGACGTTGTTCCAGGAATCACTGGAAAAAATGGACCCTGTCATGGCAGCCGCAACAGCTCCCACCGCAGCCAGCCCCAGCACCGGGCTGCTCAGGATCCCTCCGCCCCCCGTTCCCAACGTCAGGCTATGCATATTCCACGCATCCGTCCAGTTATGTTGCCATATGTCATGCTTCGCGCCAAGAAAAAATCCGAATACGATCAGCCCGAAAAGAGACGCCAATTTCGTGATGGTAAAGATCCGCTGGATCCATTTGCCCGACTCAATCCCGCGGGTATTCACAAAAGTTAAGAAAATGATCAGGAGGATCGACACCAACTGTGCATTGTGCAGTTTGAAACTGCCAATGCTAAACAGAACATTCTGGTCATTCAATTCCAGCGCCGGAAAAAAGTAACCGGCAAACTTTGAAAAGGCGACCCCAACCGCTGCAATCGTCCCCGTTTGGATCACCGCAAAAAAGCTCCAGCCATACAAAAAGCCGGTCAACGGATTATACGCCTCTTTCAGATAGATGTACTGCCCTCCCGCCTTCGGGTACATGCCACTCAACTCGCCATAGCTTACCGCTGCCGTAACCGTCATGAATCCTGTGATCAGCCATACAAAGATCAGCCAGCCGGCACTGCCGACATTTCGTGTAATGTCCGCACTAACAATAAAAATGCCGGACCCGATCATGGACCCGGTAACAATCATGGTGCCGTCAAACAGCCCAAAAGAATGTTTGAAATGGGGTGTTTGAGACGTTGTGGTGGTCGTTTCTGCCATAGGTCTAAAAATAACGGAAAATCGGCAAACACGCACATCCGCATTACCATCTATTACCCGGATTTTCGCCTATTTACTTGGTTTTTTTATACGTGGCATTGAGACCCTCGACCAGGTCATTCGTAATATTGTAGATCGTATCCTTATTGTAGACAAAGGAATTACCGTCGTAGGCAATGATATAGGAATATTGCTTTTGCTTATTGTAGTCTTTCAGGTATTCTTCCACCTTCCTGCGGATATTCGTCCGCATATCCTCTTCATCCTTGTATAGCTGCTGCTCCAGCTCCTGCTTGCGGGCGGTAAACCGCTGCTGCATCTGCTGGTACTCCTGCTGCGCCTGCTCGCCCTCCGTCTGCGTCATCGTATTCCCCTTCTGGCGCCATTCTTCGATCTTTTTCTGGTTGCCCCGGTCCATACTGCTCAATTCCAGGTTGATCGCATTCTCCTTGCTCTTCGCCAGGTCCTGCACATCCTTGAAATAATCATAGTGCGCCTGCAGGGAATCCAGGTCGAAATAGGCGATCTTGAACCCCGTGCCGGTAGATTTCTTCTCACCTTCCACATGCTTTTTCAATTGATCGAGCTGCTTCGACTGGCTCAGGAACAAGACCCCGATCAAACCCAATGCAATAATGCTAAGAATAGTAGAAATGTACTTCATAATGATACCGCGAAGATAACGTTCACATTCGTTATATAAAAAAAGTAGGAGGCAAAAAGCCCCCTACTTGTATTTTTTTTAACAATAGCTCGTTACTCTTCCTCATCGAATTGCATCGCTTCGCGGGTCGTCTGCAGGAGTTCATATTCCTCCTTGCTGCCGACGATCATGTTCTCATAGTCGCGCAAACCGGTACCGGCAGGGATCGGATGACCCGTGATCACGTTTTCCTTCAGGCCAAGCATATCATCGGTCTTGCCCTGGATAGCGGCAGATGACAATACCTTGGTCGTTTCCTGGAAGGAGGCGGCAGAGATCCAGCTCTGCGTACCCAGTGAGGCCTTGGTGATACCCAGCAGCAAGGGCGCCGAAGTAGCAGCCCTGGCATCCCGGAATTCAGCCAGCTTCTTGTCGTTCCGGCGAAGGATCGAATTCTCTTCCCGCACTTCCCGCAGGCTCACGATCTGGCCCGCCTTCAGCTTGGTCGATTCACCCGGATCACTGACGACCTTCTTATCGAAGATCCAGTCATTTTCTTCCAGGAACTCGAACTTGTCCACCGTATCCTCCTCGAGGAAACGGGTATCGCCCGGATCGACGATCGTCAGCTTCCGCATCATCTGGCGTACGATCACCTCGATATGCTTGTCATTGATCTTCACACCCTGCAGGCGATAAACTTCCTGGATCTCATTGACCACGTACTCCTGTACGGCAAACGGTCCTTTGATCGACAGGATATCCGCCGGCGCAACCTGACCATCGGACAGCTGCGCACCGGCCTTGATAAAGTCACCGTCTTGTGCCAGGATCTGCCGTGTCAGCGGAACGAGGTATTTCTTCACCACCCCATCCTTCGCTTCCACGATAATTTCCCTGTTACCACGCTTGATATTACCGAAGGTCACCACCCCGTCAATTTCGCTGACGATGGCAGGATTCCCCGGGTTACGGGCTTCGAAAAGCTCCGTTACACGAGGCAGACCACCGGTGATATCCCGCAGCTTGCCCAGTACGCGGGGGATCTTCACAATAACCTGTCCCGCTCTCACTTCCTCAGCTTCTTCAATGATGATATGCGAACCCACCGGCAGGTTATAGCTCTTTACTTCCTTGTTGCCTTCGATGTTGATCGAAGGGAGTTTGGTCTTGTCTTTCGTTTCGATAACCACTTTCTCGCGGTGACCCGTCTGTTCGTCGGCCTCTTCGCGGTAGGTGATGCCTTCTATCACCGCATCGAACTTCACGTTACCTGCAATTTCCGAGATCACGACGTTGTTGAAAGGATCCCAGGTACAGATCACTTGGCCCTTGGTGACTTTCTGACCGTCCTTCGTATTCAGCGTAGCACCGTAGGGAACGTTATTGGTGATCAGCAAGCGGTCATTCTTCACGTCCATGATACGCACCTCACCGGTACGACCGATGACGATCTGGACTTTCTCACCTTCATTGTTCTCGGTGGTCACCGTCCGAAGCCCGTCGAACTGGATAGTCCCTTCGAACTTGGCCAGCATCGTGGATTCTACCGAGGCACTACCGGCCACACCACCTACGTGGAAGGTACGCAGCGTCAGCTGAGTTCCCGGTTCACCGATACTCTGGGCGGCGATGATTCCGACCGCATCCCCCTTCTGGGTGGTATACCCTGTGGCCAGGTTCTTGCCATAACACTTCACGCAGACCCCACGTTTGCTTTCGCAGGTCAGCACGCTCCGGATTTCGATGATCTCGATACCGGCGTCTTCGACCGCCTTGCCGATTTCCTCCGTGATCTGCTCACCCGCAGCGACGATCAGCTTATTATCGGCCTGAGGATCATATACGTCATGCAGGGAAGTACGTCCGAGTATCCGGTCATACAGCGGTTCTACCACGTCTTCATTATCCTTCAGCGCGGAAGTGGCGATACCTCTCAGCGTGCCGCAATCCTCTTCCGTAATAACCACGTCCTGCGCCACATCCACCAGACGACGGGTCAGGTAACCGGCATCGGCCGTTTTCAAGGCCGTATCGGCCAGACCCTTACGGGCGCCGTGCGTGGAGATGAAATAATCCAATACGTTCAGGCCGCCCTTGAAATTCGAAAGGATCGGGTTCTCGATGATCTCACTGCCCGTAGAGCCCGATTTCCTCGGCTTGGCCATCAGCCCCCTGATACCGGCCAGCTGCTTGATCTGCTGCTTGCTGCCGCGGGCGCCCGAATCCAGCATCATGTACACAGAGTTGAAACCCTGCTTGTCATTAGCCAGCTCCACGATCAAAGATTCAGTGATACGGGTATCGACACGGGACCAGATGTCAACGATCTGGTTGTACCGTTCGTTGTTGGTGATCAAACCCATATTATAGTTCTCCCATACCTCGTCGACTTCCACCTTTGCATTGTCGAGCTGCTGCTCCTTGGTATCGGGAATGATCAGGTCATTGATGTTAAAGGACAACCCGCCGCGGAACGCAGCCCGGAATCCCAGCTGCTTGATATCATCCAGGAACTTCACGGTCTTGGGAATGTTCGTTATCTTGATAATATTGCCGATGATCTCGCGCAACGACTTTTTCGTCAGCAACGCATTCACAAATCCTACTTCTGCCGGAACGTGTTGATTGAACAACACCCGTCCCACCGTCGTATCCAACAGCTTGTACTCGATCGTATCCTGCGCGGTCCGAACGTTAGTCCGCACCTTAATGAAAGCATGCAGATCGATCCTTCCCTCGTTATAAGCGATGATCACCTCTTCCGCGCTGTAGAAGGCCTTCCCTTCGCCCTTCACGTTCTCGGTAGGAGTGGATTTCTTGCCCTTCGTGATATAGTACAGCCCCAACACCATGTCCTGTGAAGGCAGGGTGATCGGCGTACCGTTCTGCGGGTTGAGAATGTTGTGCGAAGAAAGCATCAGCAGCTGCGCTTCCAGCACGGCAGCACTGCTCAACGGCACGTGAACGGCCATCTGGTCACCGTCAAAGTCGGCGTTGAAAGCCGTACACACCAATGGATGCAACTGGATCGCCTTTCCTTCGATCAGCTTGGGCTGGAAGGCTTGGATCGATAACCGGTGCAGCGTCGGGGCCCGGTTCAGCATCACCGGGTGACCTTTCAATATATTTTCCAGGATATCCCAGACGATAGCCTCTTTCTTGTCTACTAATTTCCGGGCACTCTTTACCGTCTTGACAATACCCCTCTCGATCAGCTTGCGGATGATAAAGGGTTTGAACAATTCGGCAGCCATATCCTTCGGCAGCCCGCATTCATGTAATTTCAATTCAGGCCCTACCACGATGACCGAACGGCCGGAGTAGTCGACGCGTTTACCCAGCAGGTTCTGACGGAACCGGCCCTGTTTGCCCTTCAGCACGTCGCTCAATGACTTCAGCGCCCGTCCGCCTTCCGCCTTCACGGCGTTCGACTTACGGCTGTTGTCAAACAGCGAATCGATCGCTTCCTGCAACATACGCTTCTCATTACGTAAGATCACCTCAGGTGCCTTGATCTCCAGCAGACGCTTCAACCGGTTGTTCCGGATGATCACCCTGCGATACAGATCGTTCAGATCAGATGACGCAAAGCGACCCCCGTCCAACGGTACGAGCGGACGAAGTTCCGGCGGGATCACCGGGATATATTGCATCACCATCCACTCGGGACGGTTGGTGATCCTCGTATTGGCATCACGGAAGCTTTCCACCACGCTCAGCCGCTTCAGCGCATCCGCCTTACGTTGCTGTGAAGTCTCGTTGGCTGCTGCTGCCCGCAGATCAAAGGATAATTGATCGAGCTCGATCCTTTCTAAAAGATCATGCACAGCCTCCGCACCCATCTTGGCGATGAATTTCTGCTGATCTTCATCCGGCAGGTACTGGTTGTCCTTCGGTATGGTGTCCAGTATCTCCAGATACTCTTCTTCCGTCAACAGGTCTCCGTAATTCTGCGCCTTGTCAGCACGGATACCCGGCTGGATCACTACATATCTTTCGTAATAAATAATGCTCTCCAGCTTCTTGCTGCTCATTCCCAACAGATAGCCGATCTTGTTCGGCAATGACTTGAAATACCAGATGTGAACGACAGGCACCACCAACTTGATGTGGCCCATCCGCTCACGACGCACTTTCTTCTCCGTCACTTCAACCCCGCAACGGTCACAGACGATCCCCTTATAGCGGATCCTCTTGTACTTTCCGCAGGCGCACTCATAATCCTTCACAGGACCAAAAATACGCTCGCAGAACAGCCCATCCCTCTCAGGCTTGTACGTGCGGTAGTTGATGGTCTCGGGCTTCAATACCTCGCCATAGCTCCTTTCGAGGATGCTGTCAGGTGAAGCTAGACCGATAGTGATTTTTGAAAAAGTGGCTCTGGGACGATTTTCTTTTTTGATAGCCATATTGCAATTATGCGGTTTTTTGAACTTTCTTCCTACGCTATTGAATACCAATCATTTAGACAGCAATTGGCCCTAATGGACAAAGCCAATCTGCCTAAATTAAGAGGGCAAAGGTACGAATTTACAGCGAAAAAATTATATTTTTTAGGTCCCTGGCCGACCCCTCATCCGCCACCTGCACCCCTCGCCCCCGGCGCCTCCTCTTACCCCCTGCGGTGCCCCGTCAAATACTTCTGCCGTATCACATCCTGCACCGGCACATGCTGTATCTTACTCTCCAGCCAAGAAATAATATCCAGGTACATGAACGCCCTCGTCTCAAACCGGTTCATCTCATACTTCTTCAGCTTCTCCACCAGCTTCCCGAACTCCGGCTTCAATTGGTCCGGCGTTAACGTAAAAGACTTCCGCAAAAACTTGAAGATCTCCTCCTCTACCCGGCTCAGATTCTGCATCTTCGCCATAAACCGGTATACCGACTTGATCAGGTACTCCAGCAAATCGACATTCCCCAGCTCATAATGCGCAATCAAATGTAACAAGCGTGAATAACACTGCAGGTCCGTCCTTAGGTCCACCTTCCAGTTGATGATCTTATTCAGGTAATCCACCGTCTTGCCATAATCCCCACTCCCGAAATACAGACAGGCAATCTTATAATAAAATACCAGGATCCGGTGGCGGTCCAGGTAGATCCAATACTCTTTCAGCTTGCCTTCAATATACGGCACCAGCGTCAGGCCCTCCGTAAAAGTACCGTCGATAAAGTGTTGATTGAGCTTCGAGATATACAGATAAACAAACGTCTGTATCCTATTGTTCACATTATTCTCCACCAGCTCCGACCTGGAGAAATCCTCGAACAGCTTCAGCGTCTCCCTGAATTTCTGATCGTTCAGCAGGTCAAAATGCGCACTCAGCAGATTATGCATGCCCTTGATGTACTGCGAAGTCTCGATCACCAGCATGAAAGGCTCCTTCTCGAAAAGGTCCACCCACTTCTGCGTATACCGGTAATACAACAGAAAATCCTGCCGGATAAAGGCATACCAGCAATAACTTTGATACAGGTACAACCGCTCGTAAAACCCCTGGCAGTTCGACACATCCCCCGGCATGTTCTTTTCAAAGAACTCCTCCACAGCTTCCTCATCCTCCTCATTCCGGGCCACCCCATTTCGGATATACCAACTGTACAACTGCAACGCAAGATTCGACAGCTGGCTGATCAGCCGAAGCTGCTCATTCACCGCATCCAGCTCCGTAGCCAGCTGGTCCGCCCTGTCCTGCATGCTCCGCGTAATATGCAACGACTCGATGGTCTTCTCGAAAAACAACACCTGCTGCAAAAACGTCAGTTGATGATGCGCCCGCGCATTCTCCTTGATCTTGTCCAGCGTCCGCAGGCTCTGCAGGTATAACCCCTTGTTATATAAGATCCGGGCAAAATCCAATTGCTCATGTAGCTGTATATCAATGTTTTCTTCCTGTCTTATCAGCCGCAGGCTCGATAGGATCTCCCGGTAAAGATGCGCCTTCGCGTTGGACAGCTGCTGCTTCCGGATATTTTTGTTTTTATATAACAATTGAGCCTCGTCGTATTCCTCCATCCTGTCCATAGCGTCGAACAGCTGGATACTCTTCAGGTCCCCACTCGCGGAATTCCGGGTGATATAGAGCTTAAAATTCCTTTTCTCTGACTTTTCCAGAGACTTAATCAATTGAAACAGTGTATCTGACGATCGGTTGGGCATCGTAATTTCAAACTTTAAAATCGTTTACAGTAGCGGGTTTCAGCCCATTTACCCCCTATTAAAGGGTGTAAAACCTCTTCAATTATGATTTTATAACGAAAATAAACAAAGGTACTTTCGACAAACGGGTTATTTCCGGCCTTTTTTAAACCTTTGTAAATTAAGCGAATGTCCGACAAAAAAATCTTCATTTTCGACACCACCCTCCGTGACGGCGAACAAGTTCCGGGCTGTAAGCTTAATACCGAAGAAAAGGTCGGCCTCGCCGTTCAGCTGGAGGCTTTGGGAGTGGATGTCATCGAAGCCGGCTTCCCCGTCTCCAGCCCCGGTGATTTTCATTCGGTCGAGGAAATAGCCAAGATCGTCAAAAACGCCACCGTCTGCGGATTGAGCCGCGCCGTGCAAAAAGATATCGAAGTCGCAGCCGAAGCACTCCGCCACGCTCGTCAACCGCGCATTCATACCGGCATCGGTACCTCGGACTCGCACATCAAAAGCAAATTCAACGCTACCCGCGAAGAAATCCTTCAGCGCGCTGTCCAGGCCGTGAAATGGGCCCGTAACCTCGTCGGCGACGTCGAATTCTACGCCGAAGACGCCGGCCGCACCGACAACGAATACCTCGCCCGCGTGATCGAGGCCGTGATCGCCGCCGGCGCAACGGTAGTCAATATCCCCGACACGACCGGGTACTGCCTCCCCGATCAGTATGGCGAAAAGATCGCCTGGCTCATGAATCACGTTCCCAATATCGATAAGGCCGTCATCTCCTGCCACTGCCACAACGACCTCGGTCTCGCTACCGCCAACTCCATCGCCGGCATCCGCAACGGCGCACGCCAGATCGAATGCACCATCAACGGACTGGGCGAACGCGCCGGCAACACCTCCCTGGAAGAAGTAGTGATGGTGATCCGGCAACACAAAGACCTCGGCTTCTATACGAATATCAATACCCGCGAGCTGAATCCTATCAGCCGCATCGTATCCGATACCATGCGCATGCCCGTTCAGCCCAACAAGGCCATCGTAGGCGCTAACGCCTTCTCTCACTCCTCAGGGATCCACCAGGACGGCTTCCTCAAAGACGCCTCCACCTATGAGATCATGAACCCCGAAGAAGTCGGCGCCGACGGCTCCCGCATCGTATTGACCGCCCGCAGCGGCCGCAGCGCACTCGCCTTCCGCCTGCACAAAATAGGCTACACCTTTACCCGGAACGATATCGATACACTATATCAACGGTTCCTGCAGGTAGCCGACACCAAAAAGGAAGTGCAGGAAGAAGACCTCCACCGCCTGGCCCATGCTTATAAGACCTCTGTCATTCCTTCATAAATCATCATTGATAACCAGCTATGCCAAAAACATTATTCGAAAAGATCTGGGACCGCCTCATCGTCCGCACTATAGAAGGCGGACCCTGTGTCCTATATATCGACAAACATTTCATTCACGAAGTCACCAGCCCCCAGGCCTTCAAAGGACTTGAACAACGCGGAGTCGAAGTCTTCCGCCCCGACCGCATCGTCGCCACCGCCGACCATAACGTCCCTACCATCGACCAGCACCTGCCTATAAAGGAAGAAATGTCCCGTATCCAGGTCCAGCAGCTCGTCGACAACTGTAAAAAACATCACGTCGAACTATACGGCCTCGGCCACCCCTACCAGGGTATCGTTCACGTCATCGGCCCCGAACTCGGCATCACCCAGCCCGGCATGACCATCGTCTGCGGCGACAGCCATACTTCCACCCACGGTGCCTTCGGCGCCATCGCTTTCGGTATCGGCACGTCAGAGGTGGAAATGGTCATGGCTACCCAATGCCTCCTGCAAAGCAAGCCCAAACTCATGCGCATCAACGTAGAGGGCGATCTTCACAAAGGAGTCGTCTCCAAAGACATCATCCTTTATATTATCGCGCAGATCTCCTCCAGCGGCGCCACCGGCTACTTCGTCGAATATGCCGGCTCCGCCATCCGCAACCTCTCCATGGAGGCCCGCATGACCATCTGCAACATGAGCATCGAAATGGGCGCCCGCGGCGGCATGATCGCCCCTGATGAAACAACCTTCTCCTACCTCGAAGGACGGCCATTCGCCCCCAAAGGAACAGAATGGGATAAAAAACTCGCTTACTGGAAAACATTATACTCGGACAAAGACGTCCGCTTCGATAAAGAGATCCATATCGACGCCGCCGACATCGAACCCATGATCACCTACGGTACCAACCCCGGTATGGGCGTCGGCATCACGGGACATATCCCGGCACAAAACGAGATCGACGAAAAAGAACAACCGGCCTATATGAAGGCCCTCTCCTATATGGGCCTGCAGGCCGGCGCATCCATCAAAGGGAAAAAAGTGGACTATGTCTTCATCGGCAGCTGCACCAACTCCCGCATCGAAGACCTCCGGCTCGTCGCCTCCTTCGTCAAAGGCCGTAAAAAGGCCGACCACGTAGAAGTCTGGATCGTACCCGGTAGCAAACAGGTCGAACAACAGGCCATCAAAGAAGGTATCGACAAGGTCTTCGAAGCCGCAGGCTTCCACCTCCGTCAACCAGGCTGCTCCGCCTGCCTCGGCATGAACGAGGACAAGATCCCGGCAGGTAAATACTGCATCTCTACGTCGAACCGCAATTTCGAAGGCCGCCAGGGCCCCAATGCCCGCACCCTGCTGGCCAGTCCGCTGACGGCCGCCGCCGCTGCCATCACCGGAGAAGTAACCGATATCCGCGAACTCATCTAACCATTATAATATAACCATTAACCCCATCCCCGAAAAGCCGGCAAAACATAAGCACGAAACCATGAGCAAAGCCATCGATAAAATAACATCCACCACCGTCCCCCTTAACCTGGAGAACGTCGACACCGACCAGATCATCCCCGCCCGCTTCCTCAAGGCCACCAGCCGCGACGGATTCGGCGACAACCTGTTCCGCGATTGGCGTTATAACAGCGACAACACCCCAAAAAAGGATTTTATTCTCAATAACCCTACCTACCACGGAAAAATTCTCGTCGGCGGCAAGAACTTCGGCTGCGGATCGAGCCGCGAACACGCCGCCTGGGCCATCAAAGACGCCGGATTCGACGTCGTGGTCAGCAGCTTCTTCGCCGATATCTTTAAAAACAACGCGCTGAACAACTTCCTGCTGCCCGTCACCGTCAGCGATGACTTCCTCCAAAAGATCTTCGCCGCCATCGAAAAAGATCCTGCAACCATCATCGCAGTCGATCTCGCCGCCCAAACTATCAGCCTCCCCACATCGGGCGACACCGAAAAATTCGACATCAACAACTATAAAAAAAACTGCCTTCTCAATGGGTACGACGATATCGACTACCTGCTGAGCATTCGCGGCGAAATCGAAAAATTTGAACATTCATTGATATAAACCCCCTACCCAAAAATTGATATTGTATGCAAAAAAACATCGTAGTCATTGAAGGCGACGGTATCGGTCCCGAAGTAACCCGACAAGCGATCAAAGTACTCGATGCCGCCGCACAGCAGGGCGGTCATGAATTCACCTATAAGTATTGCCTGATGGGCGCCGACGCCATCGACAAGACCGGCAGCCCCCTTCCTGACGATACGATCGAAGCCGCCCTCAATAGCGATGCCATCCTGTTCGGCGCCATCGGCCACCCGAAATACGACAACGATCCTACTGCCAAAATACGGCCCGAACAGGGCCTGCTCAAACTCCGCAAATCCCTTCAACTATTCGCCAATATCCGGCCGGTATCTACCTATCCGGCCCTCCAACACCTGTCCCCGCTGAAAAGCAAGAACCTGGAGAACGTAGACTTCATCATCTTCCGCGAACTCACCGGCGGTATCTATTTCGGAAAAAAAGAACTCGACGCCGATGGCAACCGCGCTTCCGACGATTGCGTCTACACCCGCGAAGAAATCGAGAGGATCGCTCACCTCGCTTTCAAACAGGCCCAGCAACGCCGGCACAAACTCACACTCGTCGACAAAGCCAATGTCCTCGAGACCTCCCGCCTCTGGAGAAAAGTCGTGCAGGAAATCGCCACCGGCTATCCCGACGTTAAGGTCGACTTCCTCTTCGTAGACAATGCGGCGATGCAGATCATCCTCAACCCCAAACAATTCGACATCATCCTCACCGAAAATATGTTCGGCGACATCCTCAGCGATGAAGCCAGCGTCATCAGCGGTTCACTGGGCCTGCTCCCCTCCGCCTCCATCGGCAAGGGCGCCGCGCTCTTCGAACCCATCCACGGTTCTTACCCCCAGGCAACGGGGAAAGACATCGCCAACCCCCTCGGCAGCATCCTGTCCGCAGCCATGCTGCTCGATCACTTCGGGCTCCATGCCGAAGCCGCCAAAGTAAGAGAGGCAGCCGACTGGACACTGCAGAACGGATTCGTTACAAAAGATATCGACCCTATCAATTTCTATTTCACCTCCACTATCGGCGAACTGATCAGCGACTATGTCGGCGGTAAGATCCCCGGTGACATCCATAAGGATAATATAGAATTGAGAAAATCGACGATTATTTAGCGAACGCCCAAGGCGAACCTGTAGTTCGCCCACCGAAGGCGCAAAATTTAAATAGTTCTTTGTTTATTCGTCCGACGGTAGTATATTCGTATAACGAAACATCCTCCGTGGACAAACGCAGATTAAATATTACCAACAGCAAGCTCACCGCAATAATTATTATTGTGGCTGTGGTGATTATTATTCCTGCATTGCACGGAGGAGGGTGGTAATTAAATACTAACGATCAAAATACCAGCGACCCGCCTCCAAAAAGGCGGGTTTCTTTTTTAATACATTGGCCAAAAAAAATATCATGAACTACTATAACGAACATACCGTTCTCTGGCTGGACGGCCACATCATCAAAGCCTCCGAGGCAAAGACCGACCTCTACGGTCAGTCCCTCCATTACGGCTATGCCGTCTTCGAAGGCATCCGCGCCTACCGCACCGCCGCCGGCGCTACGAAGATCTTTAAGGCCACCGAACACTTCGACCGGCTCAAAAGGTCAGCCCAGTCCATGAACATGCCCTACCCCTATACCACACCCGAACTCACCCGCGCCACCTATGAAGTGCTGGAAAAGAACCGGCTGCAGGATGCCTACATCCGACCCATCGTCTATGCACCCGCCAACATGAGCTTTAACCTCAACGAGACTTCCTACACCGCCATCCAGGCCTGGGAAATGGCGCCCTTTCTCGGAGAAAAACTGCTCAAGGTCATGACCTCTTCTTTTCAACGCCCCAACCCCAAAGGGTTCAAAATAGAAGCAAAGGCGGCCGGCCACTATGTCAACTCGATCCTGGCCAGCCAGGAGGCCAAGGCGAATGGCTACGACGAAGCCCTCCTCACCGATATGAACGGCTTCATCGCAGAAGGCCCCGGCGCTAACGTGTTCTTCGAAAAAGACGGCCGGCTCTTCACTCCGGCCCCCGGCAATATCCTCCCCGGCATCACCCGCGCCACCGTGCTGGAGATCTGCCGCGAATTATCGATACCCGTCGAAGAAGGTCAGTTTACCCCGGCACAGCTCGCCCGCGCCGACGCCGCCTTCTTCTGCGGCACCGCTGCAGAAGTGATCGGTTGGGAATCCTTCGACGGCAAGCCCTTCCCCACCCCCTGGACAGCATCGGTCAGCCGCCAGGTACAGCTGGCTTACAAAGACCTCGTCATCGAAAAAGCACCTCAACCGGTTACCTTATAAAAAAAATAACCCGAATAAAAAATTAACCCGACAGTAAAAATCATCCCGCAGCAATGGAATTAAACAAGTACAGCAAGACACTCACCCAGGATACGACGCAACCCGCCGCTCAAGCCATGCTCTACGGTATAGGCCTCACCGACGAAGACCTCGCCAAAGCACAGGTCGGAATCGTCAGCATGGGCTACGACGGCAATACCTGCAACATGCACCTCAACGACCTCGCCAAAATTGTAAAGACCGGCGTGAACGCAAAAGATCTCATCGGACTCATCTTCAATACCATCGGCGTCAGCGACGGCATGGCCAATGGCACCGACGGCATGCGCTATTCCCTGGTCAGCCGTGATATCATCGCCGATTCCATCGAAGCCGTCTGCGGTGCACAATACTATGACGGGCTCATCGCCCTGCCCGGATGCGACAAAAATATGCCCGGCTCCGTCATGGCCATGGGGCGCCTCAACCGCCCCGCCATCATGGTGTACGGCGGCACGATCGCCCCCGGTCATTATAAAGGCCAGGATCTGAACATCATCTCCGCTTTCGAAGCGCTGGGACAAAAGATCGCCGGCAAACTCGACGAGACGGACTTCAAAGGCATCGTCATGAACTCCTGCCCCGGAGCGGGAGCATGTGGGGGCATGTATACCGCCAACACCATGGCCGCCGCCATCGAAGCCCTCGGCAT
>Ga0182030_10000311_pt1 | contig 86010 bp, 64 predicted proteins | sample 812S3MmetaG_FD_121299 | JGI IMG/M metagenome (GOLD analysis project Ga0182030, IMG submission 121299) | Permafrost microbial communities from Stordalen Mire, Sweden - 812S3M metaG (Illumina Assembly) | ecosystem: Environmental > Terrestrial > Soil > Wetlands > Permafrost | place: Sweden... | reverse complement strand
TTCAACGTGATCCCGAAGAGCGGCTTCAGCCGCGACAACCAGGCCGAGCTTGACGTCACGGGGGGCAACTATGGCCAGACCAACGACTACTTGAGCGTCGGGAGTCATACCGACGATTTCGCGTACTATGCGAGCGTCGAAGGCAATCGCAGCGATCTCGGCCTGCAGACCCCCGTCTCCCAGGTGATCCATGACGAGACGCACGGGTATGGCGCGTTCACGAACCTGCAGTACAAACCGAGTGAGCAGGATGAGGTGACCCTCATCGCCCAGTTGCGGCAGGACGTTTACCAGATACCGGATTGCACCGCGGCAGTGCTCGCCGACGACCCGGGCTGTGTGGGGCAATTCGGCGATGTGCAGGGTGAGGCGGATAACTTCGCGGTGCTGTCCTGGGCGCACACCTTCGCGAGCAACGCGGTACTCACGAGCTCGCTTCTCTATCACTTCGACCGTGCGGATTACGATGGGGGCGCAGGCGACTATCCGACCATTACCACCTACCACCACAGCTCGCAGTACGAAGGCGCCGAAGAGCAGCTCAAGTGGGATATTCGCCGCAATCACCTGGATGCCGGCGTCTTCGGCTTCGCGCAGCAGGACCAGGCTGACTTCAATCTGGCATTCACCGACTCGAGCTCGCCGACGCTCAGGGAGTTGGAGACCCCTACCGGTGAGTTGATCACCGCCTGGCTGCAGGATACCTTCGAAGCAACGCATTGGCTCAACCTGTCGGCGGGCGTACGCCAATCGCACTTCGAGGGCAGATTCACCGAGAACGCGACCGACCCGCGGCTCGGCGCGACCGTTCAACTGCCGCGCCTCGACTGGGTGCTGAGCGCCTTCTGGGGCAAGTACTACCAAGCCCCGCCGCTCGAGACGCTCACGGGGCCCCTGGTCGCCTATGCGACCGCGAACGATACCGCCTTCCTGCCCCTGCACGGAGAGCGCGACACGGAGCGTCTGTTCGGCGTGACCATTCCGGTGCAGGGCTGGACTATCGAGGCGGACTATTTCGTCACCGAGTCGAGCAACTTCTTCGACCACAACCCGCTCGGCGAATCCGATATCTATCTGCCGATCACGGATCAAGGGGCACTCATCGAGGGGCGCGAGCTCACGGTGCGTTCACCTGCCTTCTGGCCCCATGGACAGGTGCATCTCGCCTACTCGAACCAGACGGCGGAGTGCTTCGGGTCGATCACCGGAGGTCTCGTGGTGCCCGGCACGGAATGCGGTAGTCCCCCGATCGGTCTGGATCACGATCAGCGCAACACCTTGAATCTCGGCTACAACGCCAAACTGCCGCGACAGTTCTTCATGGGCTCCAACCTGTCGGTCAACTCGGGACTTTCCAACGGCTTCGCGCCGCCGACCCACCTGCCGGGCTACGCGGTGCTCGACCTGACTCTGGGCCGCAACCTCAGCCGTGATCTGACGGTGTCGATCACGGCCTTGAATATCGCCAACCGGCACCTGCTCACCGACAACAGCCTGACCTTCGGCGGCCTTCACTGGAACGATCCGTTCCAGATCTACGCCGAGCTCCGCTACAAGTTTCACTATTAGTGATCTTCGCGGAGCCGGTGAGATCGAGACTGAAGCGCGCTACCGATGATACGATTCCCCGAACCTACAGCTGAAACATTTGTGAGGGACGATTCCCAATGTTTTACCCCGAGGGGAGTTCCATATGAGTACGCGGCCACCGTTCGAGCATGACGAGCTCGTGCGTCGCATCAGCCGCGATCTGGTCGACGGCTACGACGAAGAATTGGAGATGGAGATCGAGGACCGCCACCCGCTGCCGGGCGTGTCGTCAGCCTTCGAGACGGACGCGGAGAAGGACTACCGTCGAATTTATTTCCAGCAGTTATTTCGGCTTCAGGCAGAACTCGTGAAGCTGCAGGATTGGGTGGTCGCTTCGGGACAGAAGGTCCTGATCCTATTCGAGGGACGCGATGCCGCCGGCAAGGGCGGCGCGATCAAGCGCATCAGTCAGAAACTCAATCCGCGGGTTTGTCGCGTGGTCGCGCTGCCGGCACCCAACGATCGCGAGCGTACGCAGTGGTACTTCCAGCGCTATGTGCCGCATCTGCCTGCAGCCGGCGAAATCGTTCTGTTCGACCGCAGCTGGTACAACCGTGCGGGCGTCGAGCGGGTGATGGGGTTCTGCACGCCCGAGGAGTACGAGGAGTTCTTCCGGTCCGTGCCGGAGTTCGAGCGCATGCTCGTTCGCTCGGGCATCAAGTTGCTAAAATACTGGTTCTCCATCACCGATGAGGAACAATACTTGCGGTTTCTCGGCCGCATTCACGACCCGCTGAAGCAGTGGAAACTGAGCCCAATGGATCTCGAATCGCGGCGTCGCTGGGAGGACTACACGAAGGCGAAGGAAGTGATGCTCGAGCGCTCGCATATTCCCGAGGCGCGCTGGTGGGTCGTGCAGGCGGTGGACAAGAAACGCGCGCGCCTCAACTTTATCGACCATTTGTTGAAGCAATTTCCCTACTCAGACACGCCGAAGCCGCTGGTCGTGCTGCCACAACGCGAACATCACGAGCATTACTCCAGGCAAGCCGTACCTTCCGACATGCTCGTGCCGGAGGTGTACTGAAGCTCAGTGCACTCCGAGTACACGGAGGACGAAGAACAGTGCCGCACCGAACAGTGCCGCACCGAGCAGCACGCACACGGGCAACGTCAGCACCCACGCAAGCACGATGTTGCGCACCGTCTCTTTCTGGATGCCCGAACCGTTGGCTACCATCGTGCCGGCGATGCCGGAGGAAAGGATATGCGTGGTGCTCACCGGGAGACCGAGCAAATCGGCGGCCTCGATGGTCCCAAACGCAACCAATTCGGCCGCCGCTCCCTGCGCATAAGTCAAATGGGCCTTGCCGATCTTCTCCCCCACCGTCACGACGATGCGTTTCCAGCCGATCATCGTGCCGAGTCCAAGCGCAAGCGATACCGCGATCTTGACCCATAAAGGAATGAAGTTGGTCAGCTGCTTCAGCGATTTCTGATAGCTCGCGGCCAATTGTGCGTCGAGGCCGGCCGGCAATTGATGCGTTTTTTGCATCCGACTCAGTGTCTCCGACACCAGGTAGACGTCCAGCCGCAATGCGACCCGGTCCGCCGGGGGGAGCGCCGTCAACTGCTCTACGTGAGCCAATCGGGAGACCACTCCCGCATTCGCGACGCCGAGCGCGGGCAGTGTTTCCGGGTCGATGCGTCCCGAGCGTAGGTATTGCGTCAGCGCTGTGTGCGCGGCTTCGCCGTTGGCCGGCGGCGTTTGGACACCGGGGATTTGCTGCAGCGAATGCGAAAACATCGCGGATGTTTCCGCCAAACGATGCAGATCGGCGCTGGAAGTCCCGAGGTCCAGGGCGAAGAAGGTCGGCACGATGCCGACCAGAATCAACACGATCAACCCCATGCCTTTCTGACCGTCATTCGAGCCATGCGCGAAACTGACGCCGGTACAGGTCAGCACCAGCAATCCACGGATCCAAATCGGCGGCGGCGTCGTGCCCTCGGGCGCTTTGTACAGTGCGGGATTGCGCAGCACAGCTTTGGCCGCCAACAGCAGCAGCGCGGCCGCGACGAATCCGAGCAATGGCGAGAATACCAGCGCCTTCACGGTGTCCTCGACCTTCACCCAGTTCACCCCTTCACCGAATGCGCTGCCCGGGCTCATCAGGGAGTTCATCAGACCGACGCCCACGATAGAACCGATCAACGTATGGGAACTCGATGCCGGAAGGCCCAGGTACCAAGTGCCCAGGTTCCACAGGATCGATGATAAAAGAAGCGCGAACACCATGGCGAACCCGGCGCCCGATCCGACGTTGATGACCAATTCAACGGGCAGCAGTGCCACGATCCCAAAGGCCACGGCCCCGCTGGAGGTCAACACGCCGATGAGATTCCACATTCCCGACCAAACTACCGCCTGACTTGGCTTCAAGGTGTGGGTGTAGATCACCGTTGCGACCGCGTTAGCCGTATCGTGAAAGCCATTAACGAATTCGAAGCTAAGAGCGAGCAGAATGGCTAGGCACAGCAGAACCGCTGTCGGCAGATCGATGCCAAGGCTCGATAACACGGGAAACTCCATTGACCCCAGGGACCAATCACCCTAGGGCGATGAGATGACAATTGTGTGACGCAGCACTCGTCTGCCCGCTCTGCCGCGATCCGCTGCTATCCGGCTTTAGAGCCGAGGAGTAGATTTCCCCTCATGAATGCGGAACGCATGGAGCTCACAGGTGTGGATCGCTTACGGTACTTCATACCGACCGCGATCTGCATCTACCTGGCAGCACTATGCGCCGTACTCATCGCCACATCGGCATTCATCGTGAGCCTGCAGAACGCCGTCGCGGTCAGCGTCGCCGGCTCGTTCGGACTCCTGACGTCGGGCGGCCTTGGCCTGCTCTTCTGGCGCGCACAGCAGCGGGATTTGCGGTTCCTACGGATTACCACCTCGTCCGGCGAGCAATCGAACTTTGAGGCGGTTCGGTCGGCGGCGGATCGCGCCGGTTGGCGCCTACTGGTCCAAGACCCAGGGCGTAGACTCATTGCCCAAACGTCCGGCGCGCTGCTCGACGTCGGCGAGCGGGTCGCCGTTCAGTTTTGCGATAATGACGTGTTGGTCGCCAGCATCTGCGACCCGAGCATCGGCTTCTCGCTCGCCGGCCGACGACACTGCGCGGATCATCGTGAGCTCGTGCGTCAGGCGGTGCTGCCCAACCAAACACTCATCCACCCGAACCCATCATCGATCGTCTCCCGCCAAAGCGAGAGGTAAGTCGGGGCGGGGACAGCGATCTCGGCGACCGACGTGCCCGCCGTAGAGCGATATCGTGCTCCGAATTTCCGCGCGAGCTGTCGAATCCGGTAATTGTGGTGAAGGGAGTCCATTTCGAGGGTCCGAGACCACCGATTGGAGGCGATCACGATCACACGGCTGAGCAATTCCGTCGCAATTCCCCGGTGCTGCCACGCGGTCTCGACACTGATCGCCACTTCACCGGTGAGCGAAAATTGGTGAGTCGCAACGTGCAGCTCCGCGGCTCCGCGCAGCACGCCTGCGCTGAAGAATCCGACGACCACGGTGCGAGCCCAGTCTATATCCGCGCAGTACTCTGCCAGCACGTCATTCGCTACGCAACCCATGAATCGGAGCGTTCGATCTTCGTGCGTGAGTCGCAAGAGGTGCCTTTGCAGCCGCCCCCCTTCACCCGGCAGCAGCTTGCGAATGATCATGGGGGAATCGGCGGGCACGTTCACGATCTTCAGTTTGGCACACGCACATCGCGCTCGCAGGACATAGCGCCGAGTTTCCGAACGCGCCTGTGGACTTAGGGCACGATCTCAACGGGGGTGGGACCGGCGGTAAGATCCCACACATCCTGCAAATCCTCATCGGAGAGGGCAACGCAGCCGTTGGTCCAATCGCGTGTCTTGTAATAGGACACCGGCCGCGTCGGTCGATTGGGTTCTCCGTGGATAAAGATATCGCCGCCCGCCGGAACGTGGAGCGCGGCGGATCGCTTCAGATCCTCGCTACTTGGGTAGGAGATGTGCAGCGCTTTGAAGTAGTGGCTGTGCTCGCGCCGAAAGTCGATGACATAGTGGCCTTCGGGAGTGCGGAAATCCCACCGATGCTCCTTGGCCCCCGTTGGGCTTAGACCCAGCGCAACGCGATAGCTGCGCAGCGGCTGATTGTCACGCATCAAGTAGAGCTTGCGCTCGTGCTTTACGATGAGAATGCTATCAGCGCGCAGAGCGGGCGGGATCGAGCGCGCCGGGCAATACTCAGCAGTCGAGAACAGCAGCAGCAGAGCAAAGCCCGGCAGCTGCAACCGGCCCGCAACGCGCTCGAGACGCAACCGTACGAACGGCCGCGTGTTGGTGCGAGTGGGAAAGTGAATTGACATATGCTCGCAGATAGTCGCTCGTTAGACGTGCGGCTACCTTAGCCAATTCGAGGCGGATGGAACCTGGCTGCAAATCCCAATTGAGCGTGATGTCGCGGAGAGCACGCGTCGACAAGATGAAGCGCGTCACAGTTCGTGCCACCAGGGCGTGGAACTCGCCCGTGAGGGCCCGCATTAATTCAAGTCGAATTGCGATGCCGCCGTCGCGGCGGACGTTGGATCAGGCGCCAGGGATTCGCGGGGCTCCGATGATGTCTTGCCGTCATCGAGCAAGGCGTCCTGCTGTTTGCGCATTGTCTCTACTTCATCGCGTGCCATGAGCAGTGCGGCCTCGAGCTGCTTGCGTTCAGTGACATCGCGAATCGTGATGGCAACCAGCGTATCCCCCGCCTGCTGAATTGCGCACCAGCTGATTTCTGCGGGAAATTCGCTGCCGTCTCGGCGTTTTCCCACCACATCGTGGGCGACGCCCGCTCCGCGTGAGGTGTCGATGCCCGCGCCGATGATGTCCTCGCGCGCGTGCCCGAAGAATGCAGAGACCCGGCGATTGGTAAACCAAATAATATAGAGGGTATCGATAATGAGCACCGCATCCCGAGAAGCGCCGAGGGTTCCGCAGGCAAGAGCAGGAGGAATCGCAGTCATGTCAAGCGGCCTCGGACTCAGGACAACCCCGCAAACAGACATCCACACCGGACTACCGCTGCAGGAATGCTCCATCAGCGTTCTGAAAATTTGCGCGGCGGGGTCTCGCAGCGCGTTAGCGCGGGCGCCCGGCCCGTCAGTTCCTGGTGAGCACAATGTCACCGCTTTGAACCAAGCGGGCGAGCCGGGGGAGGATGTGCTTCATCGACATTTCGTGACCCTCTGCTACGGAGCTGGCCGTCGCGTCCTTGACGATCAGCAACTCATAGCCGTATTCGTACGCCTGGCGTGCCGTCGATTCCACACCGATGTGAGTGGCGACGCCGCCAAGCACGAGGGTGCGGATGCCGCGTCGGCGCAGCTGCAGGTCCAACTCGGTCCCGTAGAACGCACCCCACTGTCGCTTGGTGATCGTGAGGTCGCCCGGTTGCATGAGGCCCGGCGGGAATTCGTTCCATCCGACGGGGAAACCGCCCGCGGGGACGAGCGGCGGCTGGTCCACCCGCTGGTGCAGCATGTCGCTGCGGTCCGCCGCAAAGGCGACATTGACCAGCACGACGGTCGACTGGGCGGCTCGAAAACGCTCCGCCAGGGCCTGCGAGCGTTGCAGCAGCTCATCGGCGGTGGTGGGCGCAAGCGCGTTGGCGAGGATGCCTTTTTGCAGGTCGATCAGAACGAGGGCGGCGACTCGGGGATCGATTTCGATCATATAGTTCCTTAAGGCGCGCGCCCGGGTTGTCAGTCGGTGTAGGCCGCGATCAAAGCCCGCGCAGCCTTCGCTGCGCCTTGCACGGGGCCCTGCTGGCCCAAGGTGAGGCGCGTCAAGTAACTGCCCTCCCACAACAGCATCAGTGCGTCACCGAGCGAGTGTGATTCTCGCGCCCCCATCTCACGAGCAAGATCGCGAAAGCGCCGGCGCATCTCCTCTTTGAACTTCTCGACCACGGGGCGCGCCGGATGATCCGGCTCGGTAATTTCCACCGCGGCATTGGCGAGCGCGCAACCGCGCGAGCCGTCTTTGCAGGTGTTCGTGACCAACATATCGAATAGCGACTCGACCTGGCCGCGCGGGTCGCCGGCGTGCTCCGCGACGGTTTCGTCCCACCATCGCCAAGCTTCGCGCTCCTCACCCCGCAGATACTCGGCCACCAACTCATCTTTGGAGGCGAAGCTGCGATAGAAACTCATCTTATTGGTGCCGGCCTCGTTGGCGATGGTATCGACGCCCACGGCGCGAATCCCGCGGCTATAGAAGAGGTCGCTGGCCGTACGCATGATCCGGTCACGCACCCGCGACTTCGGCTCGGAAGAAATAACTCCTTCATCTTCAGCAGTTTGCGTCTTTTTGAGTTTGCTCATCAAGATCTCCTCTTGACATGTGAGTTACCGGTCACTAACTTTACCAGCTTGGAGGTGACTGACCGGTAACACACGAGGCATAGCATCGGGGTGTTGCAGCCGCAAGTCAAGCCCCGAATTTTGATCCATCCCATCTGATTGGAGGCGCACGTGTCGCTCGAGCAACTGATCTCTCGCAAGTCCTCTCTCCCTGTTCTTTTCGGAATTCTCGCGCTGGCTGCGCTGGGGCTCTATTCGGGTGCGGGACACTCTCGGGCCGAGCCGCACAGCACGGCGCCCGCGCCCCTCGCGCAGGTGACGGTGGCGGAGGTGATTCACCGGCCCCTGCGTGAATGGCAGGAATTCAGCGGCCGCCTGCAGGCCGTGAACACCGTGGAAATCCGTCCCCGGGTCAGCGGCGCCGTTGATCGGGTTGCCTTCACGGACGGCGCGCGCGTCAAGAAGGGCCAACTTTTATTCCAGATCGATCCGCGTCCCTTCCAGGCGGAGGTCGACCGGCTCATCGCCGAGCGTAGCCGCAGCATTTCCGACCTAGAACTGGCCAAGGCGAATCGGGCGCGCGCTGAACGCCTGATCAGCGCACGCGCGATCTCGCGCGAGGGGTACGAACAACTGGTGGCCGCCGAGGCCTCCGCGCAGGGCGCCCTGGCCTCGATCGATGCCTCCTTGCAGGAGGCTCGCCTCAATCGCGAGTTCGCCGACGTGCGTGCACCGATCGACGGGCACGTATCGCGCGCCGTCATCACCGCCGGGAATCTGGTGACCAGCGCGAGCCTGCTCACCACGGTCGTCTCGGATGATCCGGTCTACGTCTACTTCGACGCCGACGAACAGACCTATCTCCGCTACGCGAAGCAGCGGCATGGCTCGGGGCGCGCCGGCGCTGCCCCGAGCGTATACATCGGACTCGTGGACGAGGAAGGCTATCCGCATGAGGGACAGCTCGACTTCATCGACAATCAGGTCGATGCGGCGACCGGAACGATTCGTGTTCGCGCCGCGCTCGCGAATCCCGACGGCCGCTACACGCCGGGACTGTTCGCGCGCGTGCGCCTCATCGGCGGGGAGGATCGCGACAGCATTCTCATCGAGGACCGCGCCGTGGGTACCGACCTGTCCAAGAAGTTCGTATTGACACTGACCGCCGACAACCGCATCGAGTACCGGCTGGTCGAGCTCGGTCCCGAAATCAATGGTTTGCGTGTCGTGACGCATGGTCTCGCCCCGAACGAGCTGGTCGTCGTCAATGGTTTGCAACACGTGCGCCCGGGCCAGGCAGTCGCACCGACTCGTGTGGCCATGAGCGATATCGACGCCGGCCTCACGCAGGTGGCCATCAACCGCTGAATTCACGCGCTCCCGAGGAAGATATGAAATTGTCCCAATTCTTCATTTCCCGCCCGATCTTCGCGGGCGTGCTGTCGGCCCTGATCTTTCTCGCCGGCTTGATCGCACTGCCGAAGCTGCCGATCAGCGAATACCCGGAAGTGGTGCCGCCGACCGTGGTCGTAAAGGCGACCTATCCGGGCGCGAATCCCAAGGTCATCGCTGAGACGGTGGCGAGTCCGCTCGAGCAGGCCATCAACGGTGTCGAGGGAATGCTCTACCAGTCGTCGCAAGCCACCGCGGATGGCGTGATGACTCTCACCATCACTTTCGCCCTGAGCACAGACATCGACAAGGCGCAGGTTCAGGTGCAGAACCGTGTTTCGCAGGCTTTACCGAAGCTTCCCGACGTGGTGCAACGCCTCGGCGTCATCACCAACAAAGCATCGCCGGATTTGACCATGGTGGTTCACTTGGTGTCTCCGGATGATCGCTACGACACGCTGTACCTGTCGAACTACGCACTGCTGCGCGTGAAGGACGAGCTCGCGCGCCTCGACGGGGTCGGGGACGTGCAGGTGTTCGGCGCCGGCCAATTCTCGATGCGCGTCTGGCTCGATCCGGAAAAGGCGGCGAGCCGCGGACTCACGGCGGACGATGTGGTCAGGGCTATCCGCGAGCAGAATATCCAAGTGGCGGCCGGCCAGCTCGGGGCGCCGCCGCTGCCGAGCGCGACCGAGTTTCAGGTGGCAATCAACGCCAAGGGGCGCCTCACCACCGAGGACGATTTTCGCGACATCATCGTCAAGACCGGGACCGCGGGCCAGGTCACCCGCTTGAAGGATGTCGCCCGCGTCGAGCTCGGCGCCGACACCTATGCGCTGCGCGCGCTGCTCGACAACAAGGCGGCGGCCGCCATCCCGATCTTTCAGCGCCCAGGCAGCAACGCGATCGCGATCTCCGAGCACGTGCGCGCCAAGATGCAGGAGCTGAAGCGCGACTTCCCGCAGGGGGTCGACTACCAAATCGTCTACGACCCGACGGTGTTCGTGCGGGGCTCCATTCACGCGGTCGTGCACACGCTGCTCGAGGCGATCTTGCTCGTAGTCGTGGTCGTCATCGTCTTCTTGCAGACCTGGCGCGCCTCGGTCATCCCGCTGATCGCCGTGCCGGTGTCGCTGGTCGGAACGTTCGCCGTCATGCACGTCTTCGGGTTCAGCCTCAACGCACTCTCGCTCTTCGGCCTGGTCCTCGCCATCGGCATCGTCGTAGACGACGCGATCGTGGTGGTGGAGAACGTCGAGCGCAACATCGCCAACGGATTGAAACCCATCGAGGCGACTCGGCAGGCCATGCGCGAGGTGACCGGCCCCATTATCGCCACCGCATTGGTGCTTTGCGCGGTATTCGTGCCGACCGCCTTCATCAGTGGTCTTACGGGCCAGTTCTACAAGCAGTTCGCGCTCACCATCGCCATCAGCACGGTCATTTCGGCGTTCAACTCGCTCACCCTATCGCCGGCGCTCTCGGCATTGTTGCTCAAGGAGCATGGCGCCGAACCCGATCGGCTGACCCGGGTACTCAATCGACTGCTCGGCGGCTTCTTCGGGCCGTTCAACCGCTTCTTCGCGCGTCTCTCAGGCCGCTACGTAGGCGGCGTCGGCCATGTGGTGCGCGCGGCCGGCGTCGCGCTCTTCGTCTACGGCGGACTGATTGCGCTCACCTACGTGGGCTTCGCACGCACGCCAACCGGCTTCGTGCCCGCGCAGGACAAGCAGTACCTGGTGAGCTTCGCACAGCTTCCCGATGCGGCGACGCTCGACCGAACCGAATCGGTCATCCGCCGCATGAGCGAGGACGCCTTGAAGCAACCGGGCGTCGAGCACGCGGTGGCTTTCCCGGGGCTCAGCATCAACGGATTTACCAACAGCCCCAATTCCGGGATCGTCTTCGTAACGCTCAAACCCTTCGACGAGCGCAAGTCGAGCGATCTGTCGGCCGGCGCGATCGCCGCCGCGCTGAACCAGCAGTACGCCAAGATACAGGACGCCTTCATCGCGGTGTTCCCGCCGCCGCCCGTCATGGGCCTGGGCACGATCGGTGGATTTCGCATGCAGATCGAGGATCGCGGCGGCTTGGGCTTCGAGGAGCTCTATCGCCAGACGCAGAGCCTGATGGCCAAAGGCAATCAAACCCCCGAACTACAGGGACTGTTCTCCAGCTTCCAAGTGAATGTCCCGCAAGTGGACGCCGACGTCGATCGCGAGAAGGCCAAGTCGCAAGGCGTATCCGTCCAAGACCTGTTCGACACCATGCAGGTGTATCTGGGCTCGCTCTACGTCAACGATTTCAACGCGTTCGGGCGAACTTACCCGGTGACCGCCCAGGCGGAGCCGAATTTCCGTCTGCAGGCCGAGGATGTCGTGAAGCTCAAGACGCGCAACGCCGCGGGCGACATGATCCCCTTGGGATCATTCGTGACCGTAAAGCGCTCCTCGGGTCCCGATCGCGTCATGCATTACAATTCTTACCCCACGGCCGAAATCAACGGCGGTCCCGGCGTCGGCGCGAGTACCGGTCAAGCGCAGGCGGCCATGGAGCGGCTCGCGCGGCAGGAGCTGCCCAACGGCATGAGCTTCGAGTGGACCGAGCTGACCTATCAGCAAATCATCGCCGGCAACACCGCGGTGCTCGTTTTTCCGCTCGTGGTGCTGCTGGTGTTTCTGGTCTTGGCCGCACAGTACGAAAGCCTGAGCCTGCCGCTCGCCGTTATCCTGATCATGCCGATGGTGCTGCTCTCGGCCATCACCGGCGTCGAGCTCACGCACGGCGACAACAATATCTTCACGCAGATTGGTCTGATCGTGCTCGTCGGGCTTGCCAGCAAGAACGCGATCCTCATCGTCGAGTTCGCGAGGGACCGTGAACTCGAGGGCGTGCCGCCGCTGCAAGCCGCGCTCGACGCCGCGGGGCTGCGATTGCGTCCCATTCTGATGACCTCACTCGCCTTCATCATGGGCGTCGTGCCGCTCGTCACCTCCACCGGCGCGGGCGCCGAGATGCGCCACGCGATGGGCATCGCGGTGTTCTCGGGGATGCTGGGCGTCACCGTCTTCGGTCTCATGCTGACACCGCTCTTTTACGTGTTGGTGCGCAAGCTCTGGCCGCAAGCACGCGCCGCGAGGACGGCAGCCGCCGCACCCGTCATTCTCGAGCATGCTGTGCTCAACGACAACACGGGTTGATTTCAACAGGGGTCTTTCCATGAAAAATCCAATCGCCATCGCCTCGGCCGCGCTGCTTCTCAGCGCGTGTGCCGTCGGCCCCAACTATCGCGCCCCCGAGACCGCGACCGTGGCTCTGAAGAACGCGCAGTCGCCCGAGTTCGTCGTACAAACACCGGAGGCGGTCTGGTGGCGGGAGTTCGAGGATACGGAACTCGAAGGTCTCGAGCGCCGCGCACTTGCGGCGAACCTGGACCTGCGCTCCGCCTACGATCGAGTGAAGGCCGCCCGGGCGGTATTTGTCGAGGCGAACTACGATTACGCGCCGCATGTGCAACTTGACGGCGCCTACACGAAGAGCAAGGAGCAGCAGCCTGGATTTGGCACTAATCGCTACGATATTCAAAGCGACAGCCTCGGTTTCGATGCGGCCTGGGAAATCGATCTCTTCGGCCATGTGCGCCGGTCGGTCGAGGCCGCGCGCGCGGATCTCGGCGCGGAGCGCGCCAACTATCGAGATGCGCAGGTGACGGTCGCCGCCGAAGTCGCCCGCAACTACTTCGAGCTCCGTGGCGCCCAGAAGCGTCTCGCCGTGGCGCGAGAAAACTTGGAGAGCGAACATCAAACGCTCGAGCTCACGCAGTTGCTCGACTCGAGCGGTCGCGGCTCGGATCTCGACGTCGAGCGCAGCCGCGCGCGCCTCAAAGGCACGGAAGCGACGATTCCTCCGCTCGAGGCGGCCGAGAAACAGGCCGGATACCGGCTGGCCGTTCTCCTCGGGGAGCGGCCCGGAGCGCTGGATGAGGAGCTTCGTCCGGCCGCCGTCGCGACCTTCGCCAAGGCGCTGCCCATTGGAGATCCCACGGAGCTGCTGCGGAGTCGCCCCGATGTACGTGCGGCCGAGCGGCAGCTCGCCGCGGCGACGGCACGGGTAGGCGTAGCCACGGCCGACCTCTTTCCGCGGGTCAATATCACGGGCTTCGTCGGATTTCTTTCGGGGGACGTGGGACGACTGTTCGGCACCACGCCCGGGAGCGACGCACGCGCCTGGTCGGTGACGCCGACCGTGAGCTGGGCGGCATTCGATTTCGGTACGGTGCGCGCGCGGTTGCGCGCGAGTGAAGCGCAATCCGACGGCGCTGCGGCAAATTACGAGAAGGTCGTTCTCACCGCGCTCGAGGATACCGAAAACAGCTTCGTCGCCTACAGTTCGCGGCAAGCACAGCTCAAGAGCTTGACTGATCAAGCGGCGGCGTCGCGCCGCGCCGCGGATCTTGCCGAGACGCAGTATCGCGAGGGCGTTGCGGATTACCTGGTACTGCTTGACGCGCAGCGCACGCAGCTCGATGCCGAGGACGCAGTCGCGCAAGCGGAGACGGCAGTCAACGTAGCTGTGGTGGCAATATACAAGGCATTGGGCGGCGTCGGGCAGCCGAGCGCCGACGATCCGGCGATGAGGCTGGCGCGCGCGCCGTGACGACCCATAGCATCAATTTGGAGTTGAGATTCCAGCGCTGTATCGACGCCATGGTGCGGACCTTGCGGCTCAACACCGCCATGGGATCTAATTGGGTCGGCGTCGCCATCGATGTTGTCTACGCGCTCGCCGTGCTCGGTGCGCTCGCCGTGCTTCCAACGCTGCTCGTCGCCGTCTCGAAATACGCCCGAACGAGGGCCGCCGGTGATGGCCCAAGTAAATCGACTACCTAGGGAGATTCAATTCGTCCCATAATGGGCGCCTCCCGCGTGGCTATCGATCCAGCGAAGGGTGCATTCAAGCGTCGGGCGCGCGAAACGCCGTCGACGGCGGATGATGTGATCTTCGACTCCGAAATCACCGTCGGCCTCTACGTGCTGCCGGCACTCCTGGCAGGCATCGGGGTGAATATCGCATCCTACGTTGTCATCCAGCACCTGTCCGATGCGCAGCGGCGTTTCGATGGGCGTAGCGGGAGCGTTGAATGAGCCCTCTCACGCGCTGCTTGGCGCTGGTGGTCTTGAGTGCGGGCGCCGGCGAGCCGGGCGCTGCGCAGAGCGCCCGACCCATCCCGCCTTTCGAAAGTCCGCTGGCCTTCTGCACCCGTGTCGGCACCGATGATCGTTTGGGCAGTTCGCACGGCGCCGCAAGCGGCGCCGCCCTAGCGGCGTTGGAGCCCCATTTGCACGAGGCGCTGGGTTTGCCGCGCGATGCGCCGCTGCCCCCAAACGAGGTTTTCTGGCGCTGCATGGACGGTAAGGTTTACGTGTGCGCGCGAGGCGCCAATATCCCCTGCGATTCCAAAGCCGATCGCTCCAAGGTGAATCCTGGCGCGGCAAACTATTGCCGTGAGAATCCGCATGCCGCGGACGTTCCCGCCTACGCGACCGGTCACCGCACGGTTTATGTCTGGAGATGCATTGACGGCCGGGCCGAAGCCGGCGCAACGGTCAGCGCCACGGACCGCCGCGGCTTTCGCACCGATATCTGGCATGTCGTCGTGAGGTGACGACCGCTGTGCTAGGCCGAGACACCCGTCTCGCGCAGTCGCGCGATCTCCGCTCGTGGGGGTGCACCGAAGAGGCGTCGATATTCGCGGCTGAACTGCGAAGGACTCTCGTACCCGACGCGATGTCCGGCCGTGGCGCATTCCACACCATCGATGAACATCAGCCGTCGCGCCTCGTGAAGGCGCAGATGCTTCTGATATTGGAGCGGCGACATCGCGGTGACCGCCTTGAATCGATGATGAAGCGCCGACGGACTCATGTGCAGGGCCAGAGCCAGTTCCTCGATGCGCAGCGGTGCGGCATAACGCTGCTGGAGCCACTCGATGGCGCGCACGATGCGATGATTGCCGCCGTCGCGGCGGGCCAGATCGACCAAGCGAGGTCCGAGCGCTCCGCGCAAAACGCGGTAGTAAATCTCCCGCTGCACGACCGGTCCCAGTACCGCAATGTCGTCCGGTGCATCGAGCAGCTTCACCAGCCTCAAAACCGCATCCAACAAGGGTTCATCCATGCGTGCGACGAAGAGACCCCGATCGGCGTCGACGGTAGACGGGCTGCGCACGCCGAGATCGAGCAACAAGCGTGCGATTTCTTCCAAGTCGAGGTTCAGGCGCAGGCACAGGTACGGGCGCTGGTCACTCGCCTCGGTGACCTGGCCCATGACCGGCAAGGTCACGGACACCACCAGGTAATTCAGCGGGTCGTACTGGAACACCTCATCGTTCAGCAGCACTCGCTTGCGGCCCTGCACAACGAAGGCGAGGGAGGGCTGATACACCGTCGGCATGCAGGTGGTGGGTATGCTGCCGCGAACCAGCGTGAGCGGAGGAAACGCCGATGGGTGCAAGCCATCGCCCGGCGTCAATCGGGCAACCCGGTCCGAGAGATCCTGTTGTCGCCCAAGGAGCGCTGCGAGCTTGCGATTGTCGGACAAATGATTGTCTGGCATAGGTGTTTCTCGATCCGGGGGCGACCCGTACATGGTAATCGGCGGCTGGTCGGCGCGATACGCATAGTCGCGCGAGTTGCAGGATCAGGCAAGAACCCGGCAGTAATGATCTAACGCGACGCGGTGGCCGGCGCCTAGCATGCCGTCATCCCCACCCGGAGCAAAGAGCCATGAAAATCCCCCGCCGCACACTCGGCCGACAAGGCCTGGAAGTCTCCGCCATCGGTCTCGGTTGCATGGGCATGTCGGACTTCTACGGCCCATCCGATGAAGCCACGAATCTGCGCGTATTGAACGCCGCGCTCGATATCGGCGTCGACTTCCTCGACACCGCCGACATGTACGGCCTCGGCGCCAACGAGCGCCTGCTCGGCGAAGTCCTGAAAACGCGCCGCAAGGACGTGGTGCTCGCTACCAAGTTCGGCAGCGTGCGCGGACCCGATGGGGCGTTCCTCGGTATAAACGGAACTCCCGAGTACGTGCGGGCGGCCTGCGATGCCAGCCTCGAGCGCCTGGGTGTCGATCATATCGATCTCTACTACCAACACCGTGTCGATCCGAAGGTTGCCATCGAAGAAACGGTGGGCGCCATGTCGGAGCTGGTCGCGGCCGGCAAGGTACGTCATCTCGGCTTGTCTGAAGCCTCGGCAAATACCATTCGCCGTGCGGCGAAAGTGCATCCGATCGCCGCGCTACAGAGCGAATATTCGTTGTGGACTCGCGATCTGGAAGCCTCGATCCTGCCGGCCTGCGAGGAAGGCGGCATCGGGCTGGTTGCCTACAGCCCGCTCGGCCGCGGCTTTTTGACCGGCGCGTTTCAGAAGCCCGAGGACTTCGATGCCGCCGATTACCGCCGCAGCACCCCGCGCTTCTCGAGCGAGAATTTCGCACGCAACCTCGCGCTTGTAGAGATCGTGTCGAAGATCGCGCGCGAGCAGGGCTGCACGCCGGCTCAGGTCGCCCTCGCATGGCTTCTCGACGGCGCACCTTACATCGTACCGATTCCGGGAACGCGCAGCATCCAACGCCTGAAGGAGAACGCACTGTCGGTCATGGTGCGGCTCGATGACGCACAGCTCGAGCGATTGTACGGGATCCTGCGCGAGCGGCCGGTGAGCGGTGCACGTTATCCCGCGGCCTCGATGGCAACCATCGAGGCCTGATGCGCGCGGGCGGATACATGGGTGGGGCGGGCATATGGTGCTTCACCGAGGATCGGTATCATGGCGAGATCGAGACCCGGAGCCGAACCCATGACTGACGAGACCGTCTACACACCGCCCAAGGTATGGATCTGGAACAAGGAGAGCGGTGGCCAGTTCGCCAATATCAATCGCCCGGTGGCCGGGCCGACGCACGACAAGGATCTGCCTGTCGGGCGCCACCCGCTGCAGCTCTATTCGTTGGCTACGCCGAATGGGGTCAAGGTGACGGTGATGCTCGAGGAGTTGCTGGCGCGGGGCCATACGGGGGCGGAGTACGATGCTTGGCTGATCAATATTCGCGAGGGCGATCAGTTCGGTTCGGGCTTCGTAGGCGTGAACCCGAACTCCAAGATTCCGGCCCTCGTCGACCGCAGCGGACCGGCCCCCATCCGCGTATTTGAATCCGGCGCGATACTGATCTACCTGGCCGAGAAGTTCGGGGCCTTGCTGCCTAACGAGCCGGCGGCGCGGGCAGCGTGCCTGTCGTGGCTGATGTGGCAAATGGGCTCGGCTCCCTATCTAGGCGGCGGCTTCGGCCACTTCTACGCGTATGCGCCCACCAAGATCGAATACGCCATCGACCGCTTCGCCATGGAGGTGAAACGGCAGATGGACGTGCTCGACCGGCGCCTCGCCGAGAGCGAGTATCTGGCCGGGGAGCAATACACCATCGCCGATATAGCGGTTTGGCCCTGGTACGGCGCGCTCGCCAAGGGGCTCCTCTACGATGCGGGCGAGTTCCTGCAAGTGGCCGAGTACAAGAACGTGCAGCGCTGGACCGACGCGATCGCCGCGCGACCGGCGGTGAAGCGCGGGCGCATGGTGAACCGCATCTTCGGGGACCCGGCAAGTCAGTTGCGCGAGCGACACGAGGCGAGCGACTTCGACCCCAAGACGCAGAACTAAGTTGCCGCGGCGGGTGGGGTCCATGGGGCACCGATCATCGCTTGGGAGCCAAGACCGAGACGTCGGGTTCTGCGACAGCAGTGGAACCCGGATCCGGTTCGACTTCCTTCAACCGGCTGACCTGCAATTCTCCGGCGCGCTCGAGCACCGGGTAGGCGACGGAGCAGATATGCGAATGGATACGCTTCAAGTCGCGCAAAATGTCCAGGTGCAGCGAGCTCGATTCGATACTCTCTGATCGCCCGTCGCGCAAGCGCGCGAAGTGGCTCTCCGCGGCCGCGAATTCGGCGGAGCGCAAGGCGGCCTTCTCGGTCACCAACTGCCGCGCAATCTGGACATCGCCGGACATGAAAACGCTGAATGCGAGCTTGAGATTATCAACGACCTCCTGGTGGAAGGATGCCAATTCCGCCGCGCCCTCCTTCGAAAAGACGATCCTGCGCTTGATCTTCTTCGCCGCCAGCTCCATCAGATTCTTATCGATGATATCTCCGACATGCTCGAGATTGATCGAGAAGGCAATGATCTCCATCGCCCGATGACCATCCTTCTGGCTCAGGCTCTCGCGGGTGAGTTTCGTGACATACAGCTTCACTGCCTCATCGAGCCGGTCAACGGCGTCGTCCATGCGGCAGATTTCCGCCACCAGCCTGCGGTCATCGGTCATGAGTGCAGTCATCGTCCGGCGCAGCATGCTCTCTATGATGTCGCCGATGTGCAGGGTCTCACGCGCCGCGCAGGCCAGGGCCACCGAGGGCGCCGCGAGGGCCGTCTCGTCGAGATACAGAGGTGTCGACGGATCTGTTGGCTTGACCCGTTCCGGCAGCAGGCGTGTCAATAGGGATGCCAGTCGGTTGAGCGGCAGAATAAAAGCGAGCGCCAAGGCAAGATTGAATGCGGTGTGAAAATCGGCGGCCATCCGCGAGGGATTGGGTTCGAGCCGGGCGAGCGCGCCAGCGATTGGATCCAGAAACGGCAGCACGAGCGCGCAGCCCACCAAGCGATTGAGCAGGTTGCCCAGCGGCAGGCGGCGGCTTGCGGGGTTGTCACCTCGGCTTCCCTCGACCAGGGGATTGATCGCGCTCCCCAGATTGGCACCCAAGATGAGGGCGAGCGCCGCGACCGGCGTGATGAAATTCGAATAGGCGAGAGACATGACCAGCAGAACCACCGTTACGCTGGAATGCGCTACCCAAGTGAGCGCGGCCGCCATGAGCAGGCAGAGCATGGGTTCGCCAGTCATGGCGCCGAGCAGGGTGCGGACGGCCGGCGCGTTCTCGGCGGGTGCCAGCGTATCGAGCAAGATGTGAAGTGAGAGCACCATGAGCCCGACGCCGATGGCTACTCGCCCCAGGTCGCGGGTACGTGTTTGACCGCCCCTCTTGAAGGTAATCACGCCGATCAGAAAGAGCACCGGCGCCACGGCGGAGACATTGAACGAGAGAACCTGGACGATGAGCGTCGTTCCGACATTCGCGCCCAGCATGATCGCGAGGGCAGGCGCCAAATCGACGGTTCCGCCCGCCACGAAAGATGCGGTCATCAACCCCGTCGCGGTGCTGCTTTGCAGGAGCGCGGTGACGAAAATCCCGGTCGCGAATGCCGCGAACCGATTGCGTAGCGCCATCCCGAGGAAGCGCCTCAAGTCGGAGCCGAAGGCGCGCACTATCCCGCTGTGGACCATATGTAGGCCCCACAACAGGAGCGCGACGCCGCCCGTCAGATCGAGAAGAATCATGCCTCCCATGCTCTCATCCTATATCTCGATACCGGGCTAGGGATCCATGAACCGGTTCGCGTATCTCGGGATGCACTCCGCCTTATTTTCACTGGCCGTCGGCGGGCTGCATGCGAGCTATGTCGATGACCTTGCTTTCGTTGGCCGGCTTTTGATCGAGCGCGCAGAGTTGACGAAACATTTCGCCCGCGAGCCTGCCGAAAGGGCTGCCGATCGAGAATTCGCGGGCCAGAGCTAAACCGTACTCGACATCCTTCAGGCGCAACGATGGCGTAAACACGATATCCCGGTCGTGGTGACCGTCCGCGATTCGGCGGGTGTTTCGAATCACTTGCGGGCTTGCCGCCTGGCCGATCGCCAGCGCGTCGGCAACCAATCCGAGATCAAGGCCGACTTTCTCCGCAATCGCCATCATCTCCGCAGCCGAGGCGATCTGAACGGCGCCGAGCATATTCACCAGTAGCTTGTAGGCGGTGCCCGTGCCGACACGGCCGAAATGAATGATGCTCTTCGAGAAGGCGTTGAGCAGCGGCCGCGCTGCGCACAGATGATCGGGATGCGCGCCAACCAGCAAGGTCAGTTCACCCGCGGCGGCGGCATCGGGCAGGCCCGTAACCGGCGCGTCGAGATACCATAGGCCTTGACGGCTGGCTTCGGCGCAGAGTTCAAGTACCCAGTCATGCGATAGCGTCGAGCACTCGATGGCAAAGCGACCGGGCGCCGGGTTCGCAGCCAGGACGCCGTCGGACCCATACCAGATCGCACGTGAAGCCTGATCGTTCGTCACCATCGAGACGACCGCATCAGCACCGGCGCAGGCCTCCCGCGGTGTGGCGCACAGCACAGCCCCCAGCTGGACGAGGTCATCGGCGCGTGAGACAGTCCTGTTGAAAACGCGCAGCGCATGACCGGAATCCAGCAGGCGGCGGGCCATTGCCGCGCCCATTCTGCCCAGCCCGATGAATGCCACTCTTGCCATATCGATCCCTACCTGGCCGAGCGACTTGCCCGGCCGCCGGTCCTCAGAACCGCCAGGAGAGTCCGCCAAAGAATCCGCGCCTCGGGCCGTACTGCGGCGCGAAGACGCCAATGCCAGTTCCGCTGCGAATTTCGTAGACCTTGTCGGCCACGTTGATGACATCGACGCGTACCGTCAAAGGACCCGAGCCGGCGAGCTCAAACCCGTGACTCAAACCGAAATTGATCTGAGTATAGCTCGGCGTGTGATCGCCGTTCGGGATGACTTCGCCGCTGGGAAGAGTGAGATCCTGGCGCAACCCGGTGCCGAACAGCGCATCGACGGCGAAGCGTGTTCCCAACCATTGGTAGGAGACGCCGCTCGAGGCGGACACCCGCCCCTCATGATCGAGGTGGATGTAGTTGGTGGCGATGTAATCGAGCTGCGGCTGGGAGAAGTTGAATTGCGCTGATTCGACGTCCTTTCCGTGGGCGGCCTGCCAGGCGGAATTGAGGTAGGCGGCAAAGTTATTGATCGTGTAATTGGCGGTGAGCTCCACGCCTCCGATCAGGCCATAGCGGTAATTGAACGGCGTGAGGATGATCGGCGCGCCGAACTGTCCCTCGTCGATCAAGTTCTGCGCTTGCTCGTAAAAGCTGTCGACCCCGAGCGTAAGGGCCTTGTCGAGCAGTTTCTGCTGCGCGCCGAGATCGTAGTAGTTGGCACGCTCGGCGATCGGGGGCGTATCGGTCGTCACCGAGCCCGGCGGCAGGGCGCTCGTGCCCGCGAATTTCGTAAAGGTCTCGGAGCCGATCAGCTCGAAGGGAGGCGGGGTGAAATAGCGTGAGTAGCCGCCGTGTAAAGTGGTGCCGGTGGCGAACTCCCACACGGCATTGACGCGCGGACTAAGCTCGCTGCCGTGGGAATACGAGCTGTAGTGATCGTAGCGCAGGCCGTAATTGATGGTGAGCGGTGTCAGCGCTTTCCATTCGTCCTGCAGATAGATACTCTCGATTTGCTGGACCTGGGTGCCGTTGTCGACGACGGTCAGGGGCACCGCGACAGGCGAAATCGGCATACCGGACGGGTCCGTTTGGATGGCCTGCGAGGTCGTATCGCTCTTTGAGCTGTCGTGCTGCAGGTAGAACCCGGCACGAATCGTATGTGTATCACCCCATTTGTAAGCCGAATCCGTTTGCCAGCCGATCGCCGTGTCCTCTTTCAGGGCATCCTGAGCGATGCCGTTGAAGAGTACATCCCCGATCCAGTCCGGGTCGAAATGCAGGCTGGTATAGCGAGCGGAGAGCGAGGTTTGCCAGTCGAGCCGCCCTTCGGAGTGTTGCCAGCTGACGATGGCGTACTCGGCGAGCTCGTGCTGTGCCTCGTTCAGGTCGTTGCTCAGAAATTCGGTTTGACCGAGGACGTTCAATCCCAGCGTAGGCTCAAGACCCTGCTGATTCGGAATCTGAAACTTGTCGTCCGAGATGCCGAGTATCAGCGAAAGGCGGTTGCTGGAATCGATGATGTCCTCGAAGTAGCCAAAGCCGTGAATCTGGGTCGTGTGATCATGCAGCGGATTGGAGCTGCCGTCCGGCGATTCGATGCCGAGGTCATTCTGCTTGTAGTCGCCGGTTACATAGTAGGTGTATTTGCCGTCGCTTCCGCCGTATTCCGCCGACGGCTGATAGGTCGAATGGCTGCCGCCGTAAATCGACACCTCGCCGCCGGGCTGGAGCAGTCCGCTGTTGGTGCTCACGTCGATGATGCCGGCGGTGCGCAGACCGTACTCCGCCGGCAGCGCGCCGGTGATCAATTTCAAAGAAGAAATGAGCCAGGGACTCAGCGTCTGACTGAAGACACTGATGCCCTCGGGCAGGATGATGCCGTTCACGCGGTATTGCAGGTCGTTGTGGTCGCCGCGAACGTGGATCTGCCCGAACGAGTCCTGAACGACGTCCGGGGCCTGCAGCAGGACTTGATTCAGCGGGGCGTTCTCACCGCCGGGCATCGCGAGAATCGCCTCGCTATCGATCGTATAGGTTGAAGCGCCGGTCTGAGTCTGGATGCTGCTGCGAGCATCGTTCAAGCGCTGCGCAGTGACTTGAATCTCCTGCATCTGGGCCGGGGCCGGAGCCGAAGTGTTTGTCGACCCCGATGCATCGGCGCTCGCCGGGGTTGTTTCGGCCGTATCGGCGATTACCTGCGAACTCGTGGCGATCAATACCAGCGCCGCGGCGGCACATGGCGCGGTCGGCGCATTTGAAAGTCTGGACATCAAAACTACTCCGCAAAAGCTGAATGAATGCGATCCGCCTCGATCAATCGGGCGGTTCGCTTCGCGAGGCAAAGATTCAGCTGAGCGAGGGGGGTCCGCGGCTGCGCGGTCGGGGAACTGCGGCGTCGACCGCCCGGTATCGCGGCTCAGAAGCGGGTTCCGGAGCGCGGCGGACGAGAACAGGAATATGAAACGAATGACTGAAAGCCGGGGTGACTACTTGAGCAAACGCGGGACACAGCGCGCACGCCGTGTCGGCGGCCGAGTCCGATTGAACCCGCAAACCACCATCGATGGCACCGGAGACATGGCCGAGTTCGTGAACCAAAGCGCCTTGCTGTGCCGCGATCAGCAACAGGAAAAGACTTAGCGCTTTGAACACGTGTCGCATTCGAGCTGGTATCAGCCATTAACCGATAGGGATCCAATAAATTAACAGAATCCGGAGAAACGTGCAGTATCCGTGGCACCCGTGCGACGGCTCTCCGGCTGGACAAATAGAACGATCGTGCTAGAATCTATCCCCATGGGCAGTCGACGCGGTACGGGCGAGTCCGGCGGCAGCGCCCCGAGTAGGGGCATATCGAAGGGAGAACGGACCCGGCGAACCATCGTCTCCCGGGCAGTCGGTGTCGTGAGCGAAGTCGGGTACGAAGGTCTATCGATCGGATCGCTTGCGGAGGAAACGAAGCTCTCCAAGAGCGGACTGTTCGCGCATTTCAAATCCAAAGAGGCGCTGCAATTGGCGGTGATGCAAGAAGTGATCGACCGATTTGTTGCGCGTGTGGTGCAGCCCGGATTGGGCTCGCCTCGCGGCGAGGCGAGGCTGCGGATGCTCTTCGAGAAGAAACTGCTGTGGATCAGCGGAGAACAAGAGCTGAGGGGCTGCTTGTTGAGCAAGGCGTCACTCGAGTACGACAACCGCCCCGGGCATCCGGTGCGTCAACGCCTGGTGCAGGCCCTGCAAGATTGGCGCGAATTGCTGGTGCGAGCCACCAAAACTGCGATCGACGAGGGCCAGTTCAAGGCCGATTTGGACATCGAGCAGTTTGCTTACGAGTTCGACGGGATCACGATGATGTACCAGCAAGCCCATAGCCTGATGCGTGATCGCGCCGCGGAAGAGCGCGCCCACAAGGCCTTCGCGTCGTTGCTCGAGCGCAGCCGGCGCCCAACTCGCCTTCGTCAACACTGACCTCATGATTACTTTCACTCACCCGAGCTTTGACTTTGTAAAAGCACGATCGTTCGTTCAATTATGACTACAATCCGTTGAACTGGATGGCCGAGGCCGGCCAAAGGATGCCTAAACCATGAAAGCGAGCTGGATACGAAACACGGTGCTGGCGACGGTCGCCGGCGCCTTGGCTATGCCCGGCGTTTCGCTGGGCGGATCCGCTATCCGGAGCGACACTCCGCCGCCCCCGCCGCGGGTCGAACACGAGCCGCCGCACCGGGACGGCTATGTCTGGGCCTCGGGTTACTGGGAAAAGACTGGGCGCTCTTTTCACTGGGTATCGGGCACCTGGATCAATGAGCGCCGCGGCGTTCACTGGGTCCCCGACCATTGGGACCAAGACGCGAGCGAATGGACTTTCGTTCGCGGCCACTGGGAGCCGTGACGCCGCAACGTCCGCGAGGCGTGCTCATGGGGCCGGCCAGAGAAGTGCTTGCCCGGTTTCCCGTTCGAAACGCTCGATGTCCTCCGGCGAATCGATATCGAGGATGAAGTGGCGGTTGTCGGTATCGAAACTCATGACCGCCGTCGCGTTTTGACTCCGCCACTGGCGGCAACCCATGGTGACATCGCCCTGGAGGATCTCCTCTCGCACGGCGGCGCTGAAGATCACGGGATTGCCCGGTTGGCCCGCGACTCTCGGGACGATGACCGACGTGTCGTCGGTGCGACTCTTGAACGCACGGATCATCGTGCCGATGTCCCGCTCGTCGATCAGCGGTTGGTCGACCAATGCGACCAGCACGGTATCGACGTTTCCGCTGAGGGCACCGAGTCCGAGCCGCTGCGACGATACCTGGCCGTCCTCGGGCCGTGGGTTCCTTACGATGGTGACCGGCAAGTGCTCGATCACCGGCCGGATCCGCTCCGCATGAGTCCCGAGCACGATGACCAGTTCGTCGACGCCGGCGCGCGACAACGCGGTCAATTGACGCAATACGAGCGGAACGCCGCCAAGCTCGAGCAGCGCCTTGGGTCGCCCACCCATACGTGCGGCCGCGCCCGCCGCGAGGAGCACGGCGCCCACGGTCATTCGCGGCGCTCGCGAGCGATCCAACTCTCTACGTCTTCGAGCTTTCTCGGAATCGCCGAGGTGAGCAAGCGGTAGCCGTGCTCGGTCATGAGCACTTCGTCCTCGATGCGGATTCCGAAACCTCGCTTCGGCAGATAGATACCGGGCTCGACCGTGAAGACGGCGCCCACCGGAATCGGCTTCTCGAAGTCGCCCGCATCGTGCACGTCGAGTCCCACGAAATGCCCGAACAGATGAATGAAATCGGCGAGATACCCAGAGCGCCTCATGGACTCCTCCGCCGCATGTTGCAACTCGGCCATGGATACGCCGGGCTTGATTGCTGCAAAGATATCCTCCTGCGCCTGGTACACGGCTCGATAGACTTTCGCCTGTTCCTCGCTGAAGCGTCCGGAAACCGGATAGGTGCGAGTCACGTCCGCCGCATAGCGGCCATATTCGGCCGCGGCGTCCACCACCACGAGATCGCCGTTCGCAAGAATGCGCGAGTTCTGGTCCCAGTGCAGGACTGCGCCATTGGGCCCGCTGCCGACGATGGATGAATACGACAGGCCGGTACCGCCGGCCGCGAAAAACGCGTATTCGAGCTGGGTTTGGACGTCGCGCTCGGACAAGCCGGCGACGGTGGCTCGCGCCACCGCGTCGTGTCCCGATGCCGTGATGACGATGGCGCGCTCCATGCGCTCGAGCTCCTCGGGCCCGTGCGCGGAGCGCAACGCCGCGAGCAGGTCTCTTTTGTGCACGACCTTGAGCCCGTAGCGGTTCGCGAGCCGTTGCGCGAGCTCATCGTCGCCGCGGTCGGTCTTGCCCATCTGCCCGGGAGCGATCAGCGCGACGCAGTCGTGGTGCAGACCGGCGCTCATCAACGTGTTTTCGGGCGAGCCGCGAAGCACGCGATCGACGCCGTACTTCTCGAGCAACTCCGGGGAGACGGGTTCGCGCGGGCCGGTCCAGCGCTCGGCCTCGGGATCGCGCGACTTCAAGTACAAAACGACTTTGCGATACTTCGAATTGGGCTGCAGAACGAGATACGCATCCGGCTCGTTGATGCCGGTGAGCCAGTAAAAATCCGCGTCTTGCCGATAGTCCTCGGTGATGCCCTGCACCTCGCCTTGAGAGGCGATCACCGCGGCGCATCCGCCGAGCGCCTCGAGCACACGGGCGCGACGTTCGCGATACACGGCCGCGGGAAGATCGGGCGGCGGCGTCGGGTGGGGATGCACGAAGTTTCCGCTGAGCGCGGCGGCGAGAACGAAGCTGTCAAGCATGGACAATCCTCTTACCGGTGCAACGATTGCTCGGCAGCGTGCTCTCCGGCGTGCAATAGTTTAAGGGTGATGGCGGGAAAAATCGCGTAAAGTTCCAGACCATGAGGGGATGGTCCGAAACTTCGATCGAGGCGCAAATCGCGGAGCTTCACGAGTTCGGCTACGTGGTCGTGCCGGACTACGTGCCGGAACGCGAGCTCGCCGAGCTCCGCGAGACAGCGAGGTCGCAGCTCGCGGCCCGGACCCCGCCTCTCGAGCTCGAAGCCGATCTGCGCTATCCGGGCGCGCCGCCCTCGCGTACTGCCGCAGGTGGAGAGACCGTGCGACGCTTGCTGGACGCGTACGCCCGCGACCCCGCATTCAGAGCGTGCGCCACGCTACCCGCGGTGCGCCGCTGGATGGACGCCTATTTCGGTGAGCCGGTGCTGATGTCGCGAGCGCATCACAATTGCCTCATGACGAAGCATCCGCGCTACGGAAGCGAGACCGGCTGGCACCGCGATATCCGCTACTGGTCGTTCGCGGAAGAGAACCTCGTCTCTGTGTGGATCGCTCTCGGCGCGGAGAGCGCCGGCAATGGCGCGCTGTGGCTGGTGCCACGCTCGCACGGCATGGCGTTCGATGCCGATCGGTTCGACGAGGCGCGTTTTTTCCGCGCCGATCGCGCCGACAATCTCGAGATCATCCGCGGCGCGGTATCGCCGCCGCTCGCCCCGGGCGATGCGCTGTTCTTTCACTGCAATACGCTGCACTCTGCGGGCCAGAATCTCAGCGAGATGGTGAAGTTCTCGCTGGTATACACCTATCACGGCTGCAGCAATCAGGCGAAGGCGGGCACGCGCTCGGCCTCGATGCCCGAGGTGGCGCTCGAGAACGGCTGAGGGTTCTCTGCGGATTGCTTGTTTGAGCGACCGAGCCGCTGCCGATCGATTGAGCGGCAGCGGCTCGGGCTTCCCGAAGCCTCGAACGGTTAGCGGCGGGCCCAGTGCCCTTCGGACATGCGCCAGCCGCCGCCCGCGCGCACCCAGGTATGCGGCACCCAGTGATAGCCCGGCCGGCCGTGATCCCAGTGTCCTCCGACCCACACATGCTGGCCGCCGACCCAGTTCCAATAGCCGCCGATCCAAACAGCGCCCGCGTATGGCGCGACGCCGACCACTTCGACCTGAGGCGCCGGCGGGGCAACGGCCACCACCGCGCCGCCGTAGTATCCGGGCGCAGGGGCCACGACGCAGCCTCCCAACAATGCTCCCGCCACGAGCAGCGCGCCCGCTGAAGCTTTCAAACCACGTACTGAACGCATGATTTCTCCATGTAAGTTGGGCTCACAAACGGCCCATCCTACCGATTATTAACGCATAGCCCCAGGATCGGATGACGTGAAGCTCGGCACAGTGCGCCAAACGGGCCCCGCTCCAGATGAACAACCGGTAATATGATGCGGTCCCTTGGGCCCGACCGGAACAAAGTGATCAAGAAACTACGCAGAATGCTCGTCGTGGGCATCGCCGTCGCGGCCGCGTCGAGCGTTGCGGCGGGCGCAGGCCGCGCGCCAAAGTCATCATCTTCTTCCTCCGATTCCTCCGGCGATCCCTCGCTCCCGACCGGGCGCGGCGCGCTCCGGCAGATCGTGCAGAATCAATGCGTCATCGACTGGCAACAGCACCACAACCCATCGCCGTGCGAGCGCGTGGTGCTCTCGGGCGGGCAGGGCAGTGATTCCGGGTACGCCGTATTGGCGGATCCCGACGGCGGTGCGCATTACCTCCTGGTTCCGACGCAAACGATGGCCGGGATCGAGAGCAGCGAGCTGCTCGATCCCGACTCGCCGAATTATTTCGCGGAGGCATGGCACGCGCGTGGACTGATCGCAAAGTTCGTCGGTCACGAGGTGCCGAGGAGCGCAATCGGCCTGGTGGTGAATACCGCCCGAAGCCGTATCTACGATCAGTTCCACATCCACATCGAGTGCCTGCGCCAGGACGTTTACGACTCACTGCGCCAGTCGGCGGAGCAAGTCATGAGCACGTGGTCGCCGCTCACCGTCGGCGGCGCCACCTTTCAGGCGCTCAAGATCTCGGCAGATGAGCTCGACGGCTCGAATCTGTACGAGCTGCTCGCGACCTTGAAACCCGATATCGCGCGCCACATCGGCGACTACACCCTGATAGCCGCGGGCGCGCAATTCAAGAGCGGTCCAGGCTTCATCGTTCTGGCCGGTACTGGGCCGACGGGCGAGATCCTGCTGGATTCCACTTGCGCCGCGGCGGGCGGCGGAGGCTGAAGCGCTGCTGCTCGAACCTAAACGCGCGGCGTCGCGAGCACCTGCACCCAGTAGAGCCCCCGCTTTGCATGTCCGGCGGCGTAAGCGATGCCCATCTCCGCGAATCTCGGATCCATGATGTTCTCGCAATGGCCCGGACTGTCGAGCCAACCCTGCACCACTTCTTCGGCGGTGCGCGGACCGAACGCGATATTCTCCCCGACGATCTTCTCTCGATAGCCGACCGCTCGGACGCGGTCCGCAGGGGTGTGTCCGGTGAGGTCCGCGTGCTCGAAATAATTGTTGTCCGCCATGTCGCTCGCGTGTCCGAGCGCGACGCCCGCGAGCGTTCCCGAAAACGTCACGGGAGGCGCCGGAGCGAACGAGCGCTCGCCGCAGCGCGCGCCGCGGGCGCGCGCCGCGTTGACGAGCTCGAGCGCGCGGGCAGCGAGCGCCGGCGCTTGCGCGCTCGATGGGACGGCATATCTTCCGGCCAGCACGAACCAACTGTCGACGCCGCGGCGGTAGATTCCGACGTCGCGGAAGCTGCGGTTGGCGAGCGTCACGCAGCCCGTCCGGCGCAGCTGTTGCAGGAGACCGGACTCGGGTCCCGTGGTGTGCAACCCGGACGCGCTTTCCGCCAAATAGCCGCTGCGCTCGGTGGCCTCGCTCAAGGGTAGGCCGGCCGCCCACTGCTGCGCCGCCCGGTCGAGCTGCGCGTTCGGCTGCAGAGCCGGCGCGGCCGCAAGTGTTCCGCCGCAGCCGCCTTCGCGCAGTACCTGCACTGAGCCCAGCGGATCGCGGTGCGTAGCCGCAGCTGCAGCGAGGGTTGCCAGCACCGCAAGGGCGCCGATCATTCCGCCGCGTAACAAGCGATTCATGCCGAGCTCCCGCCCATCCAACAACTTAAGGCTACACAATGCAACGCGCGGCCGCCGCGTCGGATGACCGCGTAGCCGGGGAGTCGATCACAGTTTTTGCATCGGGCGGCCGCGCAGGCTCTCGATCAGCTCGCAAGCGCGCGCCAGCGCGGCGGACGAGTCGATCCGAGCGGCCGAATCGCTGCACCGCTCGTGCATGCGTGCATCGTGCAGGATCGCATCGATCTCGCGCACGGCTCGGGCGGCGTTATAGCGTGTTTGCGGAATGGAGCGGCCGAGACCGAGTTGCCCGATGCGCCAGCCATTGTCGAACTGGTCATGCGCGCTCGGCACGACGAGGTGCGGGACGCCGGCCTTGATGGTTTGCGCGAGGGTGCCGATGCCGCCGTGATACACCACGAGCGCGGCATGCGGCAGCACCTCGCTGAAGGGAAGGTAGCCGGATGCTCTCACCCCGCTCGGCAAATCGCGCGGCAACTGCTCCGGGAAATTCGTCACCAGCAACGCGCGCAGGGTGAGCCGCCTCGCGGCCTCGACGGATTCGCTGAAATACCGATGCATCGTCGATGCCGCCGATCCCGGCGTGAAGACCACCGGCGGTGCGCCGCCCTGCAGGAACTCTCGCAGCCCGGGCTCGGCGCCGACGGCGCCGCCGCCGTCCCAGAGAGGGAACCCTACTTGATGGGTGTGGGGCGGCCAGTCGGGCTGCGGCGGTGCGAACCACTCCGGGAAGAAGGCGATCACGCATTGCGGCGAGTGCAGCCATCGATCGAGCACCCTATCGACCGGAGCGAGCCCGAGCGATGCGCGGAACTCGTTGAGCGGCCGCTTGATCACCCGGTCGATCGCGGCCCAGTCGATCAGTCGGAAGAAGGCGCGCTTGAACCACCGGGGCTGCGATTTCGAGATTCGCATGTTCCCGTACATGCCTTGTTCGACCAGGCTCCGGATGACGATGGGCTGCAGATGGACGCTCGCCATCGGGATTCCGAACTTCTCTTGCGCGATCCGTGCGCCGAGCGAAATGCTCGACGCCGCGATCACCGTGTCCGAATCGGCCTGCGACTCGACCAGGCGATAAACCTCGGCGATGCTCGGCAGGATCACCCGGCGCGCAACGACCTCGAAACCCCGGCGCGCGTGCCAAAGGTCCGGATCGGCAATGGCGCTGCCGACATCCTCGATCCGACCGACCGGCAGAAACTTAAGTCCCTGCGCCTCGATCAGGTCTTGAAAATAGGGGTTGGTAAGAATCGTGACCCGATGCCCGCGCGCGCGCAGCGCCGTCCCTAACGCGATGAACGGGTGCACGTCTCCCGAACTGCCTAGCGTCGGCAAGAGCACGTGCAGCGGGGGATTCTCGATGAGCTACTCCGGCTTTTTAATGCCCGAGAGCGCCGGGGTTTGCCAGCCGCTGTGCACTCCCCAGTAGAAAAAGGCGAGCGCGACCACGGCCACGGACAGCTGATCCCAGCCGTAGCCGATGTAGCCGTGCCCCTCGAATTGCTTGCTGCCGGCCCAGGAGAGTGCGACCAAGGCGGCGAGATAGGCGATCAGCCAGTACGCGCCCTTCAGATGGCGGGCGAAATCCGTCCAACCGCTCTTCGCTTGATAATAGAGATAGACCGGCATGGGCAATATCAACAACAGCATGATCTGGCCGGTGTGGGGCCAGCGGGCCCAGTAGAGCATGAGCGTTGCGAGCACGAACGCGGTCGGCGCCAGCAGGCCGAGCCCTGGAATCCGCAGCGGACGCTCAAGGTCAGGAGCCGTCCGCCGCAGTACGCCCACGCTCACCGGCGCCACCAGATACGTGATGATGGTGGCCACGGAGATCACCGCGGCCAGCCGGTCCCAACCGCGAAAGAAAAACAGGAACGCAAACGCCACCAGCAGATTGAACCACATCGCGGGGCGCGGTATGCCGAAGCGATCATGTACTCGTCCGAACACCGGAGGGATCGAGCCGCTGCGCTCCATACCGAAGATCATCCGCGCGGTGGTCGCGGTGTAGGTGATGCCGGTGCCGCTCGGGCTCACGAATGCGTCGGCGTAGAGGAGCAGCGCGAGCCAGTTCAAGTTGAGCGCGAGCGCGAGCTGCGCGAACGGCGAGCTATACTCGAGCGCCGCCCACCCCTCGTGCAGATGGTCCGGCGCGACGGCTCCCAGGAACGCGACCTGCAGCATGAGGTAGACCACGGTGGAGAGCGCCAGGGAACCGAAGATCGCGACCGGTATGCTGCGCCCCGGGTGGCGCGCCTCTCCGGCCAGATTGACCGGGCTCTGAAAGCCGTTGTAGCTAAACACGATGCCGCTGGTCGCGACCGCGGTGAGAATCGCCGCGACGTCGCCCACGTGTTCGCCGCCGTGGATGCCTACGTGAAAATTCTCGGCGTGAAACCCGCTCAACATCAGCGCCACCGCGGTCGCGGCGGGAACGATGAGCTTGAAGAACGTGATGGCGCTGTTGGTGCCGGCGAACACCTTCACGCTCCAGAAGTTGACGAGAAAATACAGCACCACCAAAAAGGCGCATATCGACAGGCCCGGCACGGAGAGCTCGCCGCGGCCGTGGGCGGCGTGCACGTAGAGCCGCTGCGCCCAGCCCCAGGGCCAGGAGCTCATGTATTGCACCGAGGCCTCCGCCTCCACCGGAATCACCGAGGCGATGGCGATCCATGCGGCCCATCCGGCGACGAAGCCCACCAGCGAGCCGTGCGAGTAGTGCCCGTAGCGCACGGCGCCGCCGGATTCGGGAAACATGGCGCCCAGCTCGGCGTAGGTGATGGCGACGAACGTGATGATCACGGCGCCGATGATCCATGCGTAGACGGCGCCGGGGCCGGCCAGCTGAGCGGCGCGCCAGGCCCCGAACAGCCAGCCCGATCCTATGATCGAACCCAGTCCGGTGAACATGAGCGCGACGGTGCCCACTTCGCGCCGGATCGATTTATCGTTCGACATCCTGAGAAAGCTCCCTTCATCCGGGCGCGCAGGGCCGCCCTCGAAGCGGCAGCATACGGTGGAACAGGGCGGGGCGACCAGCCTCCGGGGGCGCCCGCTTTAATCGAGATCGAGACTCAAGGCGTCGCGAACCGCGGCCGGCAGCGGGGAGAGCGAGTGCCGATAGTTGTCGTGGTCGACGCCGATGCTGACCGAGGCGCCGCTCTTCACCGCCTGGATCATCGAGGGGGTGAGCTCGAACCGCAGAAAATGTACGGCAGAGGTCTTGTCGTCGTTCTCGCGGTCGATGTCCTCATCGGCGATCGCGAACACCCGCTCCATCTCGCTCGCGCGTACCCAGCATCGATCCTCGACGCCGATCAGCTTGCCGAGGGCGGCTTGCCGCACCTCGGGATCCGGGAATTCGAGCAGCAAGGTGACCTTCCAGTCGCTGCCGCTCGGGATCAACGGATTGTAGGCATCCAACTCGCCCTGGATCCCGTCGCTTTCGAAAATGCGCTCGACACGCAACATCTCGAGCACTTGATAGCGAATCGTCGTGCGGTCCTCGAAGCACCAGGTCATGTTGGGTCCGATCTGCACGTTGCGCAGCTGCTTGTGAGCAATGACCTCGCTGCGCAAGCGCGGCCGCTCGATCGAGTACTGCTCCAGCGTCAAGAGGTCCCGGCGTGCCAGTTTCTGCATTCGTGTCACCTTCGGCGGAAAGCCGTTGCGCTCCTCATCAAAGCCCATATGCCATTTTGAGCAGCGTCAAGGGATGCGTGGGCGGCCGCGCGTCGCTCAATCCGCTTTCGATCTGCCGGCCCGCCATCGGACAATCGCTTGCATAGAAATCCGCGCCGCTCGCCTCGACCCGCTGCATGACCGGCTTGCCGATCTTCATCGAGGTCTCGCGAAATTCCCGCTTCACCCCGTACGTGCCGTCGTGGCCCGAGCAGCGTTCAATCGGCTCAACGGTGGTTCCAGGCACGAGCTGCAGGATGTCGCGAGTCTTGAGGCCGAGGTTCTGCACCCGCAGGTGGCATGCGACATGATAGGAGATCTTGCCGAGCGGCCGCGAGAAATCGGTACGCATCAAACCCGCCTTGTGGCGGATCGCGAGGTATTCGAACGGATCGAAGATATGCCGTTTGATCTTGGCGACGTCCGCATCGTCCGGAAACATCAACGGCAATTCCTGCTTGAACATCAGCACGCACGATGGAATCGGCGCGACGATGTCGTAGCCCTTGTCGATCATCGCGACCAGGTTGGGCACGTTCTTCGCCTTGAGCTCCGCGACCGCTTTCAAGTCGCCGAGCTCGAACTTGGGCATGCCGCAGCAATGCTCGCGCTCGGCCAGGGCGAGTTCGATGCCGTTGTGCTCGAAAATGGCGGCGAGATCGAGACCGATCTGGGGCTCGTTGCGGTTCACATAGCAGGTGGCGAAGAGGGCGACCTTGCCGCGGGTGTTGGCGGCGGCCTGCGCACCGGAGGACGGCGGCGCGGAGCGCTTGTTGAGGAGGCTGCGCAGGGTCTTCGAATGGAATTCGGGAATTGGCGCTTCCGGATGCACACCGAGCGCAGCATCCAGGATCTTGCGCCCGACCTTGCTGTGATTGACGGCATTCACGATCTCGGCCACTACCGGAATGCCGGCTAAATTCCCGACCGTATCCGTGGCGCTCAACACCCTATCGCGCAGTCGCACGTGCCCGCCGCGGTTCTTCACCGCCTTCGCGCGCAGCATCAGGTGCGGGAAATCGACGTTCCAGGGATGCGGCGGCACGTAGGGGCATTTGGTCATGTAGCACATGTCGCACAGGTAGCAATTATCGACTACCTGCGCGTACGCTTTTTTATCGACGCCGTCGAGCTCGCCGCTCTTCGATCCGTCGATCAGGTCGAACAGCGTCGGAAACGAGTTGCACAGATTGAAGCAGCGGCGGCAGCCGTGACAGATGTCGAATACCCGGTCGAGCTCTTTATCGAGGGCCGCCGGATCGTAAAACTGCGGCTCCTGCCAGCCGAGTGCGTGTCGCGTGGGCGCCTCGAGACTGCCCTCGCGGTTGCCTTCACGGCCAGGCTTGAGCTCGGACACAGTGTGAGTCTCCGGAAAGACGCAGCGGGCCTCTCAGGCGAGGCCCGCCGCCGATGCATCGCTCCGGGGAGCGAGGCGCAAGGATTACAGGTTGTCCAGCGCCTTCTGAAAGCGATTGGCGTGCGACCGCTCGGCTTTGGCCAGCGTCTCGAACCAATCGGCGATTTCGCCGAAGCCCTCCTCGCGGGCGCTCTTCGCCATGCCGGGGTACATGTCCGAATATTCGTGTGTCTCCCCCGCGATTGCCGCCTTGAGATTCAGCGAGGTCGCGCCGATCGGTAGGCCGGTGGCCGGATCGCCGACCGCCTCGAGATACTCGAGATGGCCGTGCGCGTGGCCGGTCTCGCCCTCGGCGGTGGAGCGGAATACCGCCGAGACGTCGTTGAAACCTTCGACGTCGGCCTTGGCCGCGAAGTATAGATAGCGGCGATTTGCTTGCGATTCGCCCGCAAACGCGTCCTTAAGATTCTTTTCCGTCTTGCTGCCTTTGAGGTTCACGACTGACTCCTTCCGATTGATAAATCCGAGACAAAACCTACGCTTAATACGCCGCGACGGTAGACCGCAAGGCCGCGCGAGTCAAATTGGCACTCTCTATCGTGAGCATTGGCGCCGTCTATCGCACGGGTAGGGGAGCTTCGTTTGAAACGGTGGGTGCGGGGATGTCGCTGCGTCGAGCAAGGCCGGTGGATATGATGGGTAGTTCGCCCGGGAGCGGGACGACTGTGGGGGATCGCGTCACTACCCGCCGGCCAACTCGACGCAGCAAACACGAGTATGCGCAAGCCGGCGAAAAATGCTTATCGGCGGACCGCTCGCCGCACTGTCGTCCTTTGCTGACGCGAAGCGTCGCCGCGGTCGGCGAGGTACCTGCCAGCGGGAAAACCGGCGGCCCGGAGATGCGCCTCGCTGAGCGTTGCGTATAGGCCACATGAGCGGCCGACTCGCGCGCGATCCGGCCTTCGACCGAGTGCTTCTCGCGTCCGGCTCGTGGCGACCCAAGCCTAGCCAAATCAAGCGGTTGGCGGTAATCCTCAGGCGCGGAACCAGGCCGCGCACAGCGCGTGGGCGACCCGCGCACTGGTCAACGAGTCGCGCGCAGTCTCGTCAGCGGGTCGGGCGCTTTATGGGTGGTGCGGGTGGTGCGCCCGGTGATGATGGTGGCTATGGTGGTGATGCCTGTGATGCGGCGGGTCCGCAAAACTGGAACTCGCAAACAAAAAGAGCGCAACGGCAATTCCGACGACCTTGACCATGACTCCGATCCTACCTGCTTGAAATGAGTTTCCCCCGGGTCATTAGCATAGCGTTGCGCGGCGCTCGCCGCGAGTCCTTAACGCCGGGTCGCACGCGCCGGTTGTCCCACCAAACCCGAGTGCCGGCCAAATAAGTGTCTTCCAAGCAACACACAGTAATTGACAAAGCGACAGAAGGCGTTTCTTATAAGCTCATAACTACAGTTGGGGATGCGCCAAGGTGCAGACTTGATGAGTGTCTCGGAGCCCCTCGGGTCGGTGGACTCTGCGCTCGCGCATGCCAAAAGGCTGCTCGAGAAGAACGCCGACCTCGCCGCGGAGCAGGCGCGCGAGATTCTCAACGTCAGTCCGCGCAATCCGGCGGCGCGGCTCATTCTGGGCGCGGCGCATCGCCGAGCCGGCCGTGCACACGTAGCGCTCGAGGTGCTCGAGCCGCTGGCGCTCGAAAATCCGCATTCGGCCGCCGCCTGTCTGGAACTCGGCATCGCGCGCGCCGAGGCAGGCCGCCCCGAAGATGCCGTGACGGCGCTGCGCCGTGCGGTGCAGCTGCAACCCGGCTCGCCGGACGGATGGCGCCTGCTCGCGGATTGCCTCGACGCCGCGAACGATGCTGCCGGCGCTGACCAAGCGAGGGCCCGCTACATCAAGGCGGCGACCCAGGATCCCCGTCTGCGCGAAGCAGCCGCCGCGTTGGCCGAAAACAACTTACCGCTCGCGGATGTTCGTCTGCGAGCGCATCTCGATGCGTATCCCACGGATGTGACGGCGTTGCGTATGCTGGCGGAGGTCGCCGGCCGACTACGGCGCTATGCCGATGCGGAGGAATTGCTCGAGCGATGCCTGAAGCTTGCGCCGAGCTTCGATGCCGCCCGTCACAATTATGCCGTGGTGCTCAACCGTCAGATGAAGCCGGCGGCTGCGCTCCCTCACGTGGAACGGCTGCTCGCGAACGAACCGCGCAATCCGTCCTACTTGAATTTGAAGGCGGCGATTCTCGCCAATCTGGGCGATTACTCGGGAGCGATCGAGGCCTACGAGAACGTGCTGCGCCATTTTCCGGCCCAGCCCAAGATCTGGATGAGCTACGGGCATGCTCTGAAGACCAATGGCCGCTCAGAGCAGAGCATCGCTGCGTACCGCCGCGCGATCGCCATGGAGCCCTCGCTGGGAGAAGCGTACTGGAGTCTCGCCAACCTCAAGACCTTCCGCTTCTCGGCGGCGGATGCGGCCGCGATGCAGAGCGCATTGCGCCGCGAGGACCTTTCGGCCGAGGACCGGCTGCATTTCGAGTTTTCGCTCGGCAAAGCCCTCGAGGACGAGGGCGCTTACCAGGAGTCGTTCGCGCACTACGCCAAGGGCAACGCGGCGCGCAAGCAAGAACACCCGTACAGCGCCAATGAAAACAGCCGCTTCGTCGCGCGCTCGAAGGCGCTGTATACGCCGGAGTTCTTCGCCGCGCGCAACTCCGCCGGCGCACAAAGTCAGAGCCCCATCTTCATCGTCGGATTGCCGCGCGCGGGCTCGACGCTGCTCGAGCAGATACTCGCGAGCCATTCGATGGTCGAGGGTACGATCGAGCTGCCGGACATGCCCCAGATCGCGCGCGACCTCTCGGGTCGGGATGAGCCGGGTGCTGAATCCCGATTTTTCGAGAACGTGGCGGCGCTCGAGGCCGACGAAATTAGGCGGCTCGGCGAGCGCTATCTCGAGAGCACGCGCGCGCACCGCAAAAGCGGAGCGCCGTATTTCGTCGACAAGATGCCCAATAACTGCTCGTACATAGGACTCATCCGGGTGCTATTGCCGAACGCGAAGGTCATCGACGCACGGCGCCATCCTCTGGGTTGCTGTCTGTCGGCCTTCAAGCAGCATTTCTCGCGCGGGCAGAGTTTCACCTATGATCTGACGGATCTCGGCCGCTATTACCGCGATTACGTCGATCTGATGGCCCACATCGACGCGGTCCAGCCGGGCTACGTGCATCGGGTATTCCACGAGCAGGTGATCGAGGACACCGAGACCGAGGTGCGGCGGTTGCTCATGCACTGCGGCCTGCCGTTCGAGGACAACTGCCTGCGTTTTTACGAGACCGAGCGCGCGGTGCGCACCGCGAGCTCGGAGCAAGTGCGGCGGCCGATTTTCAGGGACGGGAAGGATCACTGGCGGAATTTCGAGCCTTGGCTCGGTCCGCTCAAAGCTGCTCTCGGGCCGGTTCTGGATGCGTACCCGGACGTGCCCGAGCCCCTGCCGACTTGATGGGATGTCTCGTCGATTAATTTGAATGCCGTCTGTCAAAAACTAAAGGGAGCTAGGGAAGATCATGAATCGTAGCCGACAGCCCAAGAGGCGCCAGCGCCTCAACGTCACGCCGCCTTTGCGCGGGATACCCTTTGCATTGCGCCGGTTGCCGCTCGCCTCGGCGGTCTCCGCAGTCCTCGCCGGCGGCGCGCCGCTGGCATACGCCGCGACGGCCTCCGATACGGCTCCTGCCGACACGCTCGAAGAGGTCACGGTTACCGCACAGAAGGTGACCGAAAATCTTCAGAACGTGCCGATCAGCATCGAGACCTTGAGCACCCAGAAGCTGGAACAGCTCAACATCTCGAACATCGATGACTACGTCACGTACCTGCCCGGCGTGACCACCGTCAAGGGATTGGGCCAGGGAGGCAACGCGGTGGGCACGACTCACATGTACATGCGCGGCGTGGTCAGCGGACAAGACGGCAATCACTCCGCTTCGCAGCCGAGCGTGGGCACCTATTTCGATGAGTCGCCGGTTACCACGATCGACGGCACGGTCGACATCCATGTCTACGACATCGCGCGCATCGAGGTGCTCGAAGGTCCGCAGGGAACCCTGTATGGCGCGAGCTCCGAGGCTGGAACGATCCGCATCATCACCAACAAGCCCGATCCCACGAAGTTCTCGGCGGGCTACGATTTGAGCGGCGATGCGGTCTACAACGGCGGGCAGGGGTGGGAAGCCGAAGGTTTCGTGAACATCCCGCTGGCACCGGACCTCGCGGTACGCATCGTCGGCTGGGACGTGCACACGCCGGGCTACATCAGCAGCGTGGCGGGAACCAATGCCGGCGCCGGCATCGTCAACGGCCAGCGGACCTTCCCGACCTGGAGCGCGGCGACCGGCGACACCTATAGCATCACTCCCAACGGCGATTACAACACCTCGGAGACGCGCGGCGGCCGGGCGGCCCTGAAGTGGGATCTAGGCGACTGGACCGTGACCCCCACCTTCATGGGGCAGGCGCTGGCCGCTAACGGGTTCTTTGCCTACGACCCCGCGATCGGCCCGCTCGAGGTCGCGCATTCCGGTCCGGAGAACTTGCAGGATTCGTTCACTCAATCGGCACTGACGGTCGAGGGCAAGGTGAGCGACTTCGACATCAGCTATTCCGGCGGATGGTTCACGCGCAATGCCCATTCGATCGCGGACTACTCGGACTACTCGTATTTCTACGATAAGTACTACGGTTCGGGCTGCAACTGGCTCACCGCGGCGGGCGCTGCAGCCGTTGCGAAGGGCGCGAAGGCCTGCGTGGGCGGCGCGCCGGCTCTGCCTGGCGGCGACTACACCGAGCCCCAGGAATTCGTCATCACACGCGGCCACTACACGAAGTGGAGTCAGGAGCTACGCATAACGACGCCGCAGGAGTATCCGGTGCACGGCACCGTCGGCGTGTTCGCGCAACGCCAGGTTCACGAGATCTGGGAGCAGTACACGATGCCGGGGCTCGGCGGCAATCCGTACACAACCAATCCTCAAGGGTTCGCGCCGGCCTGGAGTATCCCCGGCGTCAATGGCAATACGATCTGGCTGACCGATGAGGAGCGTGTCGACCGAGACCAGGCCGCGTTCGCGCAGGTAAGCTGGGATATCACCAAGCAGTGGGAGCTCACCGGCGGCTTCCGCCAGTTTCACTACGACAACTCCCTGCAGGGGTTCTACGGCTACTCCGCGGCGTACAACAACCAGACCGGCTTCTTCCCCGGCCAGAATGCCTGCGGACCGAACGGCGAGAACGTCTGGTCCGGCAAACCGAACACCACCTACGCCCCGTTTCACTTCGCGCCGTGTACGGACTTGAACGCCGACGTCTCCGACAGCGGGCACACGGAGCTCGGGCGGCTCACCTACAAGATCGATCCCGATCACCTGGTGTACGCGACTTACCCGACCGGGTTTCGGCCCGGCGGCGTCAACCGCGTCTACGACACTGCGATTCACTCGATTTACCCGCCGTACCAACCGGACTTTCTGAAGAACTACGAGATCGGATGGAAGACGCAGTGGGCCGGCAACTTCCGCTGGAATGGCGCCGTGTTCTGGGACCAGTGGCACGACTTCCAGTTCACGTTTCTCGGGCCAAACAGCGTATCGGTGGTGCAGAACGCTCCCAATGCGCGCATCAAGGGCGTAGAAACCAACGCAGAATGGCGGCCGGGCGGCGGCTGGACGCTCAGCGGCAGTGCGACCTTCATCGATGCGAAGATCACGCAGAATGTCTGCGGGACCTTCGTGCCCGGCACGACCACTCCCGAGATCAATTGCCCGGGACCGAACCCCACCTACTTTGCCGACGGCTCGGTGGTCAATGGTCCCCTCGCGCCCGCCGGATCGAGATTGCCGGTGGTTCCGCGGTTCAAGGCCGACCTGGTTGCGCGCTACGGATTCACGCTGGGCGACTACGACGCATTCGGTCAGGCGGCGTACGTCTATCAGGACTCCTCGGTGCCGCTGCTCTATCCGGTCTACTACCAGAACGGTTTCGGAAACGCGGGACCGCACCTGGGCGAGGTCCCTCCCTATAGTCTCGTGAACCTGTCCACGGGCGCGGGCAAGAACGGCATGCAGGTTCAGTTCCTGATCAACAACGTGTTCAACAGCCTGGGCGAGATCGGCCGTTTCGCGGCGCTCGCGCCGACTACCGCGAACCAGCCCTATGTCGTTCCGATCCAGCCGAGGACTTTCTGGCTCAAGTTCGGGCAGCGGTTCTAAGGGGGCCGGCCCGGTAAGTGGGGCAGCGGAGGCGGGCTCTTGGAGGGCTCGTGTCCGCGGCGAAATCAGCGAGTAAGGTGAAATAAAAAGGGCGTGAGCCGTGAGCTCACGCCCTCTTCTGCCGCCTGACTTTCGGCTTACGACGTCGCAGGCTTCGCGACGCCGTTGACCTTCACGTTGTTGGCCGCGAGCAAGTCCATCAGAGTCGGCGAGAGCGCATCGTACGGCTCGAGTTTGAGCTCTTTCAGGCGCGCGCGAATTCCCTCCATGTCTTCAGGCTTGGTGCCGGTCTCGATGACCGATGAGACGAACGCCGCAAACGCCGGCGGTGCCCAACCGCTCTTGTCGAGACGCTCCGCATGCACGAAGGTGAGGCCGTTGAAGGCATGTTTCGGGTTGTCGATAGGGCCGTGCATGTGCACGCCGCAAACCGTACAGGCGTTGCGATGAATGGTCTTCGTGGGATCGACGACTTTCAGCTTATGACCGTTGGCAACCACCTTGACCTTGCCGGTCGGCACGACCGCGATCATCGAGAACAGCGCGCCCGTCGGTCTCCAGCATAGCGAACAGCCACAGACGTGGTTGAACAGGACGTCGCTTTCAATCGACACCTTCACGGGATCAGTCGTGCACTTGCAGACCAGAGTGCCACCTGCAAACCCGGGCGTGCCGGCCTTTACGCCGTTGTCGACGGCAGGGTGAATCTTGACAGTCATGTTGAGCTCCTCGATTGGTTTAATAGATCGCCACGCTGCGGATCGACTCGCCTCTGTGCATAAGGTCGAACGCGTCGTTTATCTTCTCCAGCGGCATCTTGTGCGTAATCAAATCATCAATGTTGATTTTACCGTCCATGTACCAGTCCACGATTTTCGGCACCTCGGTGCGTCCGCGCACGCCGCCGAAGGCCGTGCCTTTCCAGACGCGCCCGGTGACCAGCTGAAACGGCCGCGTCTGTATGGTCTTGCCCGCTCCCGCGACGCCGATGATCACCGAGACTCCCCAGCCGCGATGACAGCATTCCAGCGCCTGGCGCATGATGTCGACGTTCCCGATGCACTCGAAACTGTAGTCCGCGCCGCCGTCGGTCAAGCTCACGAGATAAGCGACGAGATCGCCCTCGACTTCCTTCGGGTTCACGAAATGCGTCATGCCGAACTTTTCAGCGAGCTCCTTGCGTCGCGGGTTGATGTCGACGCCGACGATCTTGTTGGCGCCGACGAGCCGAGCTCCTTGGATCACGTTGAGTCCGATGCCGCCCAGGCCGAACACCACCACATTCGCGCCCGGCTCGACTTTCGCCGTATGCACGACCGCACCGACGCCGGTGGTGACGCCGCAGCCGATGTAGCAAACCTTGTCGAACGGTGCGTCCTCGCGGATCTTGGCGACGGCGATCTCGGGCAATACGGTGAAGTTGGAGAAGGTCGAGCACCCCATGTAGTGGTGAATCATCTCCTTGCCGATGGAGAAGCGGCTGGTGCCGTCCGGCATCACGCCCTTGCCTTGCGTTGCGCGGATCGCCGTACAGAGATTGGTCTTCTGCGAGGTGCACGACTTGCATTGCCGGCATTCCGGGGTGTAGAGCGGAATGACGTGGTCGCCCTTCTTGACGGAAGTGACGCCCGCTCCAACGTCGACCACGATACCCGCGCCCTCGTGGCCGAAGATGACCGGAAACAATCCTTCCGGATCGGCTCCGGAGCGAGTGAACTCATCGGTGTGGCAAACGCCGGTCGCCTTGAGCTCGACCAGGACCTCACCGGCCTGCGGTCCCGCGAGATCCACTGTGGCGATCTCGAGCGGCTTGCCCGCCGCGTAACATACTGCAGCTTTGGTTTTCATAAGGTTTCGTCTCTCGATTCTGAACGTTCAGTGCTTGGCGGCCCACCTGCCTCGACGGCTTGCGCGGGTTCGACGGAATGATAGGCGAAAGCCCCGCTTCGCTGCTGCTGCAAATTGCATGCCGAAGCGGCCGCCGGCAGGGGCGCGCGGTTGCGCCGCTCCAGGCGCGCACGAAGAGAAACATAGAGGCGCGTCGGCGCCTGCACGCCTTGGTGAACCTCGTTTCGCAGTCGTCGCGGGTGCCGTTTGCTTTGCGCGCGCCGTGACAAAATGCACCGTGCGTCGCCGGACCGTGGCAGATTCGGTACATCCGTAGAGTGAAGATTCGAGCCGCGGCGAAGAACCGGCGATCCGGCCCGCGCCGGAGCGGCCGCAGGTGTGAACATCGCATAGCTTCATGAACGGCGCAGTCGGCCGATTCACTGTAACGTGCCTGGCACACTTCGTAATGCGGCGCAACATCACCACGTGCTAGCCGCTGCGTAACTCATTGTTTTGATTGCCTCCTGGTGCGGAAAGAGTATTTCTTTTCCATTCTCCAGAGATGGCATAAGCATTGCTATTCCCGATGAGCCAAGACGGTGAACGCCGCTGACTTGGAAGCAGACTGGTGGCGATGGTTTGCGACCAGAGAAATACAAACGCAGCTTAAGGAGGGAGTTTTGCAGGCAACCACAATCAACAACATCCGCTTTTTTCCGCAGGCACAGAGGTTCACGGACCGTGTGCACGCCGTATGGCACGTCAGCGGCGAAAACGCTAAAGACCACAAGCAGGAGAATTGAGATGAAATGGCTCACAGCAAAGCATCGGGTCAAAGTTTTTTACGCCGCCGCAGCGCTCGTTATGACCTGTGGGGCGGCGCTCGCAGGTTCAGATTCGGAACAGACGCAACGCTTCGGCGACCCAAATCAGTGGGGCGCTCCGGCGGGTAACCTGAATCTGACCCGCTACAGCTCCCTGAAAGACATCAACACGGGCAACGTCACGAATTTGCAGATGGTGTGGTCGCAATCGAGCGGCACGCTGCGCGGTCATGAGGGACAACCGCTGGTCATCGGGGACGTGGGCGGAAAACCCATGATGTTCATGGAGAGCGGCTGGCCGAATATCGTTCAAGCGCTCGACTTGAGCGATCCGGATCACCCGGTGAACGTGTGGACGTACAGAAAGACCAGCGGCCGCGACGAATCCGCAGTGCCGCGCGCCTGCTGCGATACGGTCAACCGGGGATTGTCGTACGCCGATGGCAAGCTCGTGTTCGGCACCCTCGACGGCTATGTGATCGCGCTCGATGCCGCGAGCGGCAAGGAAGACTGGGTGGTCAAGAGCGCTTATCCCGAGCACGGCGAAACCATCACGCCGGCACCGATCATCGCGGCGGACAAGGTGTTCATCGGATTCGGCGGCGACGAATTCGCGGCGCGCGGAGCGGTCACGGCATACAACCTCGCCGACGGCAAGGTGGCGTGGAAGTGCTATTCCACCGGCAGCGACAAGGATGTGTGCTTGACGCCGAAGACCAACGCCAAGCATCCGGAATACGGCAAAGCCGGCAAGGATCTCGGCATCCACACGTACCCCGGGGATGAATGGCAGCGCGGCGGCGGCGCGGCGTGGGGCTGGTATGCGTACGATCCAGAGCTCAAGCTCGTGTACTACGGTACGGGCAACCCGGGCCTCTGGTCCCCGCAGTATCGCTGTGCGGAGCCGATCACCCAGGAGAATTGCAACAGCGGCAAGTTCGACAACAAGTGGTCGATGAGCATCTTCGCCCGCAACATCGACACGGGCGAGGCGACCTGGGTCTATCAGATGACCCCGTTCGACCAGTGGGACTATGACGGTATCAACGAGGTCGTGCTGGTCGACATCAACGTTGACGGCAAGCTGCACAAGTCGCTGGTGCATTTCGATCGCAATGGATTCGCCTACGTCCTTGATCGCGTCGACGGCACGCTGCTGCGCGCCAACAAGTACGTCACCACCAACTGGGCCGAGAAGGTCGACCTCAAGACGGGCAGGCCGGTCAAGGTCGCCGAGCACTCGCCTCTCAAGGTGGGCGGCAACACCCAGGCCTGTCCGTCGGCGATGGGCGGCAAGGACCAGCAACCGGTTGCGGTGGATCCGGCCGATCCCGAGAATTTCTATGTACCGACCAACAACTGGTGCATGGAAGACGAGCCTCAGGCGCGCTCGCACACCCAGCAGGGAACGGTGTATGTGTTCGCCAACGTCTACATGTATCCGGAAAAACCCGGTGTGACCGGCAAGTTCAAGAAGTTCAATGTCGTTACCGGTAAGACCGAGTGGGAGATTCCCGATCAGTACCCGAACTGGGGCGGCGCGCTCGTGACCGGCGGCGGTCTCGCGTTCTACGGGAGTCTGGGCGGGGACTTCCGTGCCGTGGATCGGGCGTCGGGCAAGATCTTGTGGTCGCGCAAGCTCTCCTCCGGCATCATCGGCAACCCGATCACCTATTCGGTGAAAGGCAAGCAGTATGTGTCTGTGTGGTCGGGCATCGGCGGATGGATTGGCCTTCCGGTAACGGCGGGGCTCGACCTCAGCGATAAGTACGGTGCGATCGGCGCGACGGCGATGACCAAAGCCGCGGGCCTCAATCACATACCGCAGGGCGGAACGCTGTTCACCTTCCGCATCGGCGAGTCCGCCCCGGGAAGCCCGACAGCGGCGATGGCGGGACAATAGTCGGACCCCAGTTCGAGCAAATGGGAAATCGCCCGGTGCCGAGAGGCACCGGGCGATTCTCGTGTTGGGGAGGCTCGGGCACCTTCCTCCCGGGTCCGGGTCTCATACAATGGCGGCAGGTGACGCGGCGGTCAGGCGATGGCGGGAGGAGTTTCGACATGAACCACGAACGTGCCCGTACGATCAGGCGATCGGTTTTCATCATCTGTGGGCTGCTCGCAGGCTATGCGCTGGCAAACAGCGGCGCCGTCGCCGCCCAGCTGAGCTCGCTCACCGTGTGCGCGGATCCCGGCAACATGCCGCTCTCGAACAACAAGGATGAAGGCTTCGAGAACAAGATTGCGCAGATCGTCGGAAAGGCGCTCGGAACCGGAGTCCAGTATTACTGGCGTCCCTCGATCGAGCGCGGCCTCATGCGCACCACCTTGAGCGAGGGCAATTGCGATTTGTGGATGGACATGGCGTCGGATACCGAGGGAGCGGAAGTACTGTCCCCGCTCTATCGATCGACGTTCGTGCTGGCGTACCGCAACGACAAGGGCATCGACATCAAGAGCCTCGACGATCCGGCTCTCAAGAAATTGCGGGTCGGCGTATTCCAGGTCTCGGCAATCCGGCAAGCGCTGTCCGAGCACGGCGTGGTCGATAACACCGTCATTCACTACCTGAGCCACAACGCCGACGAGCAAGCGGACAATCAGCCGTCCTATCAGGTTCAGCAGGTCATCGACGGCACGCTCGATGTGGCGGCGGCGTGGGGTCCGATGGCGGGCTATTACCGGACCGTGCTGCATGCGCCGCTCATCATCAAGCCCGTGAACTTGATGGAAAACGAAGTCCCGATGGAATTCGACATGACCCTCGCCGTCCCGCGGGGACGCTCGGATATCAAAGCGGCCGTTCAAGCCGCGCTCGCCGAGCACAAAGACGAGATCCGGCAGATCTTGATGGATTTCGGCGTCCCGCTGGTCAAGTGCGAAGAGTGCTTGGTGGCCGGCGATCTGCCGTCTCATGGGCCCTATGCGGAGCCGAAACCTAAGGTGCAGACCGCCGCCGAGCTGGCGAAGGCGCGGCGCGCGAAAATGGCCGAGCTGAAAAAGTGGCTGTCCGAAGGCGCAAATCCGGACAACGAACTCAACGATGCCATTGTTGCGAACGACCTCGATCGCGTGCGCTATCTGCTCGCTCACGGCGCGCACGCCGATGCGACCGATGGCGAGGGCTTTACCGCGTTGATCAACGCGACGCGCTTCGGCTTTCTCGACGTTGCGGCATATCTTGCCGATCACAAGGCCGACGTGAATCTCCCCGACCACAATGGCTGGACGCCGCTCATGTGGGGATCCTGGGGCGACAAACCGGATATGGTGGCCATGCTGGTCCGCCACGGATCCAAGATTGACGCGGTCGACAATGACGGTCTCACGCCGCTCGCCATTGCGTCGCAGAACGGCAAGATCAAGGCTGCGCGGGCGCTCGTGGCCGCCGGCGCAGACGTCGATGCGCCGGTCGCCAAGGGCGGCTACACGCCGCTGATGCTCGCATCGATCTCGGGCTCGACCGAGCTCGCGACCGCGCTCATCGATCACGGCGCGAAGGTCAATGCGGTCAATCCGGGCGGAGTGACCGCACTCATGATCGCCGTCGCGAGCAATCACCCGACCTTGGCGACGCTGCTCCTGAAATCCGGAGCCGACGTCAACGCACGCAGCGAGGACGGCCGCACGGCCTTGAGCATTGCGCAGGCGAGCAATAATGACGCGCTCGTCAAGCTGCTTCGAGAGGCCGCGAAAGGTGCCGCTCCAGCGAGCGGTTGATCGGGGCAGACGCGATATCAATAGGTGGTATCAAGGAGAATCGTAGTGAGAGTTAGCCGTTCCGTCGGGGTGTTGGTCGTTGCGGTCGCAGGGCTCGCGATTTTCGGCGCGCTCGGCAGAGTGCGGGCCGACGACGCAGCCTCCGGCAGCACCGATTTCAGCAAAGTCACACCCGTCGATCTCGTCAAGCAAATGCCCAAGGGGAAGATCAAAGACCCCTATAACGACACGCAGGCCGACATCGTCCAGCAGGGCGAGACCCTGTTCCGCAGTTATAGCTGCAGTGGTTGTCACGGCGGCACGGGCGGCGGCGGCATGTGTCCCCCGGTGACCAACGACACCTGGGTGTACGGAGGCGACGATGACACCTTGTTTCGTCTCGTCGCGCTCGGGAGCGATGAGCTGCAGAAGGCCGGCTACACCCGTATCGGCCATGAGAACGTCGTGGGACCGATGCCGCCGTTCGGCGCGATCGTGAAGAACGCCGATGACCTTTTCAAGATCATCGCTTTCATCCGCGCCCATTACAGCGGCGATCCCCCCTACAAGTACGGACCACCCGCGTCCCAGCAGTGACGGTTTGGTGCAGTGCGTATTGCCAGTTGACTTGAAACAGCACAGGCTTCCGCTGGGGCTGGTTAGCGAACGGTGGTAGCGGAAAAACTACACGGCGCTCTAGTTTGGGATACGGCTGGGCGGGGCGGAGGGCTGCGCCGTCCACGGAAGGGGGAGTTCTTGAAGAACGACAGCAGTTTGGTAACGAACCACGCGTCGCACATTATCCATGTGGTGGAAAGCGGGCTTCAGCCGGTTGGGATCGAGCCCCTGGTGACCCGCTCGTGGCATCGGTGCCTGCGGGAATACGGCATCGAGCCGTCGGCGCCCAGGCAAAACAACATTCTGAATCCGCAATCCATCAAGGAGCTGCAGCAGCGGCTGGGTGAGCTTTTGCCGGTGGCGCGCGCGGAAATGGAGAGCCTCTACGAGCAGATCGCGGGATCGGGTTTCGCGGTGATCCTCGCGGACACGCAAGGAGCGGTGCTCTCGACGATCACCGATCCGACGCTGCATCGGGAATTTCGCCATGCCGGCTTGTCCTTGGGTGCATTGTGGGACGAGCGCCACGAGGGCACCAACGGCATCGGGACCTGTCTCGCCGAAGCCGCGTCCGTGACCGTGCATCGCGAGGAGCACTTCCGCGGCTACAATCTCTCACTGTCGTGCTCGGCGGCGCCGATCCTGGACCCACACGGGGGAATCCTCGCGGTTCTCGATGCCTCGACGGCCAACTCGAGCGACAGCCGGCTGATCCAGCGGCACACCATGGCGCTCGTCAACATGTCGGCGTACCTCATCTCGCGGTGGAATTTTCTGAGCGAGTACGGCCAGGCATGGATCCTCCGGTTTCACAGCCGGCCGGAGTTCGTCGGGCTGCTGCACGAGGCGCTCATGGCGATCGACGACCACGGCAATATTCTGGCCGTCAACGAGAGTGCGCTCGTGCAACTCGGGTGCTCCAACCGCCGCTCGCTCGTGGGCGAGCCGGTGGGACGATTCTTCCAGTTCAATTTTGCGGCACTCGAGCAGCGGGCGCGATTCGAGCCGAGCGCCATCTGGCCGGTGCGCGATGTCGCCCACGGCCGGCGATTCTTTGCGATCGCGCGAGCGCCGCTGCGCGCTTCCGTGCGCAGCGAACTTGCGCCGCCGAATCAGTCCGCGGCCGTCGAGTCCGCCGAGCGAGAGCATGTCGGCGAGGACTTGCAGATGCGCAAGAACCTCGCGTGCGGCCGTCAACTCTTCGCGAAGCAGGTGCCGATCCTCCTGCATGGGGCCACCGGCACCGGAAAGGAGGCGTTCGCGAAATCCTTGCATCGCAGCGGTCTGTGGTCGGATAAGCCGTTCGTGACGGTCAACTGCGCCGCGATCCCCGAGAGCTTGATCGAGAGCGAGCTCTTCGGATACACGCGCGGCGCGTTCACCGGGGCGGCCAAAGAAGGGCGCGTCGGCAAGATTCTGCAATCGAACGGCGGCACGCTGTTCTTGGACGAGATTGGCGACATGCCCCTGGTGCTGCAGACGCGGCTCCTGCGCGTCATCGAGGAGAGGGAAGTCGTGCCGCTCGGCAGCGACCAAGCAGTGGCCGTCAATCTGCACGTGGTCAGCGCCACACACCGCGACGTGCATCAGATGATCCAGGATGGGCAATTTCGCGAGGACCTCTACTACCGGCTGAACGGGGTCACGCTGCATCTTCCGCTGCTGCGCGACCGCGGCGACAAGGCGGAGTTGATCCGTACGCTATTGCGCGAGGAGAACTGCGGCCAGGAGTCGGTCAAGATCGACGAAGAGGCGTTCCGCAAATTGATGGAATATTCCTGGCCCGGTAACATTCGCCAGCTGCGCAATGCCCTGCGAACCGCCTCCGCGCTGTGCCGTGACGGCATCATCCGCGCGTCCAACCTGCCGCAGGAGATTCTCGATACCGAAAGCCGCCCGGCAACGACCGCGACCTCCGCCGCGCACGTTGTCGCCGATGCGGCAAATGCGGCGGCGGAGGGCTCGCCATCCGCGGCGTTGCGCGAGGCGGAGTGCGCGGCGCTGTTGCACGAGCTCGAGAGAATGCGCTGGAACATCAGCCGCACCGCGCAAATGCTGGGCATCAGCCGCAACACGCTCTATCGCAAGATACATAAGCATCGCATTCTGCTCGGGCATTGAAGGGGCATCAGTACTCGATCACCGAGCGGATGGTCTTGCCTTCGTGGAGCAGATCGAAGGCTTTGTTGATTTTCTCGAGCGGCAGAACGGCGCTGATGATCGGATCGATCTTGATTTCGCCCGCCAGATAGCGATTCACGTACTTGGGCAGCTGCGAGCGTCCCTTTACCCCGCCGAAGACCGAGCCGCGCCATACCCGGCCCGCCATCAATTGATACGGCCGCGTCGCGATCTCCTGGCCGGTGCCCGCCGCACCGATGATCACGGATTGACCCCAACCCTGGTGCGTGCATTCGAGCGCCGAGCGCATGACGTGCACGTTGCCGATGCATTCGAATGAGTAATCGACTCCGCCGCGGGTCATGTCGACGATCACTTGCTCGATGGGCGTATCGTAGTCCTTCGGGTTGACGTAATCGGTCGCGCCGAGCGCGTGCGCCGTTGCCCATTTCAACGGGTTGAGATCGACCGCGACGATGCGCGACGCCTGCGCCATGACGGCGCCCTGTACGACCGAGAGGCCGACGCCCCCGAGTCCGAAAACCGCGACCGTCGATCCAGGAGTGACCTTCGCGGTGTTCAGCACGGCGCCGACGCCCGCGGTAATCACGCACCCGAGCAGGCAGATCTTCTGGAGGGACGCTTTGCGGTTGATCTTGGCGAGGGCGATCTCCGGCACCACGATGTGCTCGGAAAACGTGCTGGTGCCCATGTAGTGCAGCAGTGATTTACCCTTGATCGAGAAGCGTGTCGTGCCGTCGGGCATGAGGCCCCGGCTCTGGGTGGCGCTCAATGTCTGGCACAGATTGGTCTTGCCCGAGCGGCAGGATTCGCATTTGCCGCACTCCGGGGTGTAGAGCGGAATCACGTGATCACCGCTCTTCAGGCTCTTCACTCCGGCGCCCACTTCCTCGACGATGCCGCCGCCTTCGTGTCCCAAAATCGCGGGAAACAGTGCTTCCGGATCGGCTCCAGAGAGCGTGAAGGCATCGGTCTGGCATACGCCCGATGCGACCAGCCGCACCAAAACCTCACCGGCCTGCGGCCCGCCGAGGTCGACATCCTCGATGGTCAACGGCCTACCGGCTCCCCAGGCAACAGCCGCCCTCGTCTTCATCGTAGCGGGCTCCGCGAGTGCGCAATCACGCTGAAAGCCGCAGCAGCTTACGTGCCAGCGTACGCCACGCGCGCATTCGGGCCGCGCGATCAGAGACTTGCGCGCCGGGGCGCTCCAGGTCCTCGTGGCGCGCGGTTTGTCTGTTGCTGATCTGTCACAGTTTGTGCGCCAGATGAGGCACGAAAACATGTATCTAATCCAATACAGAGTGCGACACATCTGGTTCTAAGGCGGGACAGTAGCGCCGGCGGAGCGAGGTCCCCGCACGCTCAGTCTTTGCGCCGAAGCTACAAATGGGCTGCCAGGGCTGTCGCCGTGCGCGGCGCGCGCAAGCATTGCGAAATTTACCGCTTTCTTCCGACGCCCAAAGTGTGCGGCTGCAGCGCGTCATGCGCGGGCTACTGCGCCCTTTCTACGCCCCGTGGCGCCACTGGTACATCTCTTGCACGGTTTCAGCCCAGGCTGCAAGGGCGCGGTCGACCTTTGGGTCCGGAACGTCAAGAAAGAAATCGAAACGGAGGGAGTTTGTATGAAAGCACTTGTGAAGTTTGCGATCGCAATCGGCGCCGCAACGGTCGTGATCCCCATGACTCAGGCGCTCGCGGGAATCGATGTCGAGGCCGGCGACTGGAAGCTCGATTTCTCGGGCAACGTCAATGCTTTTTACGTCAACGCCGACTGCGACCACGGCACCAATACCGCGGTGGTGGGCGGCCTCGCGTGCACCGGCGATAACTCCGCCGCCGTGCGAAACGGCTTGCTCCCGGCTGCGTTGGTGTTCAGTGCAACCACGCGCCAGGACGGCTTCGACATCGGCGCGACGATCGGATTCTATCCCGGCATCAACAGCTCGGCGGCGCAGGGTGTCAACGGTGCGGGGTTGCCCTCCGCATTGCAAACTCCCGGCATCGATGCCCGTCAGGTGTTTTTGACGTTCGGCGACGCGAGCTGGGGCAGTGTGAAAATGGGCCGGGATATCGGCCTGTTCGGCAAGGATGCCATCCTCGACGACATGACCCTGCTCGGTGTCGGCACGGCCGCGGCCGGCAATGCGGCGCCAGGCAACACGAGTCTCGGCCGAATCGGCATCGGCTACATCTATACCGATTGGGAGCCGCAGATCACCTACACGACCCCGAATCTCATGGGATTCACAGGTTCGGTAGGCGCGTTTCAGCCGCTCGACGACAGCGCATTTGGCTGTCCCACCGTCGCCGACCCCGCCGCGACGTGCTCGTATTCGGCTCACAGCTCGCCGCAGTGGCAGGTGGGTCTAGCGTATTCGTTCGGCGATCCGAAAACCGATCCGCTAACGTTCAAGGTCTGGTTGGACGCCGTGACTCAGGATGCGAAAGCTCCATCGGCGAATGTCGCGGGGAACAACGCCTTGGGAGTCCGCAGTAGTGTGAGCGGCTCGGGCGCCGATGGGGGCGTCAAGATCGATGTCGCGGGATTCGAGGGCGTGGTGTACGGCTACGTCGGGCACGGTCTCGGCACCACCGGACTCTACATTCTGGCGACCGACGCGTACGGTAATGAGCGCAATTCCAGCGGCGGCTACGCTCAAGCCACGTACAAGATCGACCGGCTCAAAGTCGGCCTGAGTTACGGCCTCTCGGATCTCAAGATGGCGCAGCGTGATGTGCTCGCAGACGATCTGGTGAAGCGCAACGAATCGGGAGTTTTCGGCCTGTACTACAGTCTGACGAAGAGCCTGACCCTGGTCGGCGAATTCATCGATTCCAAATCGACGGCGGACAGCGGGAACGTGGCGCGGGAGAAGGATGTCGCGATCGGCGGGATCCTGTTCTTCTAGGCCGGGCCGCGGCCGTCCAGCACGGTATGCGGTACGGTGCCTGAGCGGCGGTGCAGTTTCGGCTGCACCGCCGTTTTCTCGATAGACTGGTTCCGGTACGGGAGGATCGTGGCCGGTTCGGTCGGCGCAGGGTATCATTCCGCGGACTCATGAACGTCTGGACCAAGCGCGCCCTCCGCTGCGCGTTCTACGCTGCGATTGTCAGTCCCTTGGGCGCTGCCAGCGACGAAGATGACCAGCCGGTCCAATCCAAGACACCCGAGCTTAACGCCGAGCAGCAGCGAGCCGTCGGTCTGTCCGTGGCGCATCCGGTCGCGGCCCAGGCGCCGGAGCGCACCGCGGCGTTTGGATCGGTGCTCGACCAGACGATACTGATCGCCGACGACGGTGATTGGACGGTCGCGGCGGCCCAGGCGCATTCGGCGTCTGCCGAGCTCGCTCGCCTCTCGCAGCTTTCCAAGGACGGTCTGGGTGCATCGCTGAAGATGCTCGAGGCGGCGCAGGCCGAGGAGGCGAAGGCAAGGTCCGACGCTCAAGTGGCCGCGGCGCGCTTTGCGCTGCGCTGGAGTCCGCTCGCGACCCAATCCCCGAACGCGCGCCGACAGCTCATCGATGCGCTCACCGCAGGCCGGAGCTTATTGGTGCGCGCCGACCTGCCCGGACGCCATATGCTCGGCGCATTGCCGTCCAAGGCGCTGCTCGACGTCGACGGCGTGGAGATCCCCGGGCGCGTCCTGGGAGCGCTGCGTCAGCCGACCGAGTTGCAGAGCGCGGGTATCCTCATCGAAGTGCGCAACCCGCCGGCCGGCCTCGCGCCCGGCGCGCGCGTGCCCCTGACGCTCTTCGACGGCGCGCGCAGCGGCTTGTTCCTGCCGCGCGAAGCGCTCCTCTACGGAGAGGACGGAAGCTACGTCTACAAGCAGCTGCCCGCGAAGACGCCCGCTGAGAAAACGCGCTACGTACCCGTCAAGGTGACGCTGCTCGTGCCGTACGGTGATGGGTGGCTGGTGCAAGGCGTGGACGACGATGACCAGATCGTCGTGCACGGTGCGGGGGTCCTGTGGTCGCTCGAGGGAGTCGGCGCCCATCCGGTGGATGACGACGACGAGGATTAGGACTTAGGGACCCCGACGCATGCTGGCTGCCATCGTTCGCGCCTCGCTAGGGGCTCCGCGCATAGTCACGGCGCTCGCCTGTCTGATCGCGGTCCTCGGCGTCGCCGCGCTCTTCTCGGCGCGCTTCGACGTGTTTCCGGACTTTGCCCCGCCGCACGTGCTGGTGCAAACCGAGGCGCCCGGCCTCGATGCGACGCAGGTCGAGGCGCTGGTCACCCGCCCGCTCGAGGACTTGCTCGCGGGCACCGAGAACGTGAAAGCCGTTCGCTCCACCTCGAGCCAGGGGTTGTCGGCCATGCAAGTTGTGTTCGACCGCACGGGCGATCCGTACCGGCAGCGCCAGGTCGTCACCGAGCGTCTCGCGGAATCCGCAAGCCTGCTGCCGGCGGGGGTCGGCGCGCCGCAGCTCTCCCCTCTGAGCTCGTCGATGGAATACCTGGTGCACTTCGGCTACACCAGCGATCGGCTCTCACCGCTGGAATTGCGCGACATCGTGCAATGGAGCGTGAAGCCGCAGATTCTCGCGGTTCCAGGCGTCGCCCAGGCACAGATCTTCGGCGGCGAGGTGCGCGAGCGGCAAATCGAGGTGGATCCGGTGAAGCTTGCCGCTGCCGGATTGACTCTCGAGGATGTGCTCGAGACGGCCAAGCGCGCAACCGCGCTCATCGGCGGAGGCTATCTCGAGACTCCGATGCAGCGGATCGTGATCCGCGCCCAGGCTTCCGGAGCCACGGTCGAGGCGCTCGCCGCCGCCGTGGTGACCATGCGAGGCGGCCTGCCCGTGCGCCTGGGCGATGTCGCGACGGTGCGCGAAGGCGCCGAGCCGCGCTTCGGCGACGCCTTGATCGCGGGCAAGCCCGGCATTCTCATCGAGACGTCCACCCAGTTCGGCGCGAACACCCTCGAGGTCACGCGGGCTCTGGAGGAGCGGCTCGATGCGATCGCCCCGGTGCTCGCCAAGCAGGGGGTCGAGTACCACGCGGCGCTGCTGCGGCCCGCGAGCTTCATCGAGAGCGCGATCGAGAAGCTACGCAATTCGCTGCTCATCGGCGCCGTGCTCGTGGTCACTCTGTTGCTGGTGACGTTGCGCGACTGGCGCGGCGCGCTCGTCTCTTTCAGCGCGATTCCGCTCGCCTTGCTGACGACGGTGTGGATCCTCGAGGCGTTCGGGCTGTCGCTCAACACCATGACGCTCGGGGGGCTCGTGGTCGCGCTCGGCGTCGTCGTCGACGATGCGGTGATCGACGTCGAGAATATCCTGCGCCGGCGCCGGATGTCCGACACCGGCGTCGATATCGTGGATCTTTTCATCGGCGCCTCGCTCGAGGTCAGGCGCCCGGTGTTCTACGCCACCGCGGCCGTGGCGATCGCATTCCTGCCCATCTTGATGATGTCGGGACTTCAGGGCGCGTTCTTTCGCCCGCTGTCGATCGCGTTCCTGCTCGCGGTCGGCTTGTCGCTGCTGGTTGCGATGAGCGCGACGCCCGCCATGAGCGTCCTCTTGATGGCGCAGCACGCGCCGCGGCCGGAAGCCACGTTCCTTAAAGCTTGCAAGCGCTGGCAACTGCGCACCATCGAATGGCTGCATGAGCGCCCGCGCGTGCTGGTGACGATACTCGCGACCACCGGTCTCGCCGGAATCGTGCTCTTGCCGCTGCTCGGCGCGCGGTTGCTGCCCGACTTTCGCGAGAACTATTTGATTGCGCACGCATCGCTTCGCGCCGGAATCTCGCTCACCGAGACCTCGCGCGTCGGCCAGGAAATCTCCAAAGGGCTGCTCGCCATCCCCGGCGTGAAGAGCGTCGCCGAGCAGATCGGCCGCGCCGAGAACGGCCAAGATCCGGACGCGCCCAACAAAAGCGAGTTCGAGGTGCAGATCGACCCGCACCTCAATCACAACGCCGCCGAGATCGATGCCGCGATCCGCGATGTGTTCGACGATTACCCCAATCAGCTCGTCGAGATCTATTCGGTGCTCGCCGAGCGCATCGGCGAGACGCTCTCAGGGGAATCCGCTCCCTTCTCGATCAGCGTCATCGGATCCGATCTCGACGCCGACGACCGGGTCGGCGCGGAGATCGTCGACGTGCTCCAGCATCTAGCGGGTAGTGGCAACGTCAGACTGACGGTGCCGCCGCGCGAGGTCGAGCTCAAGATCGATCTTTTGCCCGATCGGCTCGCCATCTACGGCCTGCAGGCCGCGGACGTGCTGCAGACGGTCAACGCCGCCTATCACGGCACGTTCGCTGCGGAGCTCGCGCAGGCCGATCGCAGCATACCGGTCGCGGTGCGTATTGCAGGCGCAGGCGCGGATCCCAAGGCCGTGGGCGCACTTGCGCTGCGCGGGCGGGACGGATCGCTGGTCCCGCTTTCCTCCGTGGCGAAGATTACGACCGAGCTCGCGCGAAGCCTCATCGATCACCAGGATGGGCTGCGCCGCCAGATCGTCGTAGCGACGCCGAAGGGGTCGGATCAAGTGGGCTTCGCCGACGCCGCGCGCAAAGCCGTGGCCGCGAAGGTCGCGCTCCCGCCCGGTGTCTATCTCAGGTACGGCGGCGCGGCCGAGGCGCAGGCTGCCGCGGCGCACGAGCTGTTGCTCCACTCGGCGGCCGCCTTCGTGCTGATCGTATTGCTGCTCGCGCTCGCTTTTGCCTCCGCGCGACACGTGCTTCTGGTGCTGCTCGCCCTGCCGAGCACGCTCATAGGAGGCGTCGCGGCGGTTGCAATCACCGGTGGCACCCTCACCTTGGGTGCCATGGTGGGATTCGTTGCACTGTTCGGCATGGCGGCGCGCAACACCATCCTGCTGGTATCCCATTACGACCATTTGGTGGCCGAAGAGCGCGAAGCCTGGAATCTGCAAACCTCGATGCGCGGGGCAGAGGAGAGGCTCACGCCGGTATTGCTCACGGCGCTGCTCACCGCCCTCGCGCTGCTCCCCGTGGCGCTGCAGCTGCACCAGCCCGGACACGAGATCGAGGGTCCGATGGCGGTCGTCATACTCGGCGGCCTGGTATCCTCTACACTGGTGAGCCTGCTGCTAATTCCACCTCTGGCGGCGCGCTGGCTGCGGCCGTCCGGGAGAGCGATCCATTAAGGAGCATCCATGAAAATAATCCAAGCCATCGCCATCACGACAAGCCTCCTGGCCTCGAGTCACGCCTCAGCTGCGGCGCCCTGGTTGCACGTGCGCCAGTCGGTCACCATCAACGCACCAGTGGGTAAGGTCTGGAAGACAGTCAAGGACTTCAATGCCTTGAATAGCTGGCATCCGGCCCTCGCAAAGGATGAAATCGTCGAGGGCACGAACAACACGGTGGGCGCCGTGCGGCTTCTGACCTTGAAGGACGGCGGCACCATCAAGGAGAAGCTGCTCGCGTTCGACGCCGCGCATCATCAGTTCCGCTATACGATCCTCGAGGGTGTGATGCCGGTGAGCGATTACACCTCGATCCTGGCCGTCGCCTCCGCGGGCAAAGGCAAGACCACGGTGACCTGGTCGGGGCGTTTCCACCGCAAGAACACCGGCGACAACCCCGCGGATAACGAGAATGACAAGACCGCGGTCGGCGCCATCACCGGCGTTTATCAGGGGGGGCTCGAGAATCTGAAGAAGATGTTGGAGGGCGGAGCATAAGCATCCGGCGCCGCGCAGAATCATGAGCGTTCTTCAGTCGTTTCATCCCGCGGTCGCCGCTTGGTTCACACGGACCTTCGATGCGCCGACACCGGCGCAGTCTGCGGCGTGGCCGGCGATCCAATCGGGACGGAATGTGCTCGTGGCGGCTCCCACCGGCTCGGGCAAGACGTTCGCCGCGTTTCTCGCCGCGATCGACCAGCTGGTCAAGGAAGGCCTCGAGAGCGCATTGCCCGACGAGACCCGCGTCGTCTATGTCTCGCCATTGAAAGCGTTGTCGAACGACATCCATCGCAATCTGGAAGCGCCGCTCGAGGGGATCGGCGCCGAGCTCAAGGCGCTCGGCCTCGCCGATGTGCCGATACGAGCGGCGGTGCGCACCGGTGACACCCCGCAGGCGGAGCGCGCCCGCATGCGGCGCGCCTCGCCGCACATCGTGGTAACGACGCCGGAATCCTTGTACATCCTGCTGACCTCGAAATCCGGGCGCGAGATGCTCTCGACCTGCCGCACGGTCATCGTCGATGAGATTCACGCGATCGCCGGCAACAAGCGCGGGGCGCACCTCGCACTCTCGCTCGAGCGGCTGCAAGGAATCGTCTCGAGGCCGCTGGTGAGGATCGGGCTGTCGGCGACGCAGAAGCCCATCGAGGAGGTCGCGCGCTTCTTGACCGGCTCGCCGCGGGCCGCCGGCGCCCTCGGCGCCGCGCCGTGCACCATCATCGACGCCGGGCACACGCGGCGCCGGGATCTCGCGCTGGAGTTGCCGCCGGCGCCGCTCGAAGCGGTGATGTCGGGCGAGGTTTGGACGCAAGTGTACGACCGCCTAGCCGAGCTCACCCGCGAGCACCGAACCACGCTGGTGTTCGTCAATACGCGGCGTCTGGCCGAGCGCGTGGCGCGGCACCTGTCCGAACGGATCGGCGAGGAAAACGTCGCCGCGCATCATGGCAGCCTCGCCCGCGACCGCCGGCTGGATGCCGAGCAGCGCCTGAAGCGCGGCGAGCTCAAGGCGCTGGTCGCCACCGCCTCGCTCGAGCTCGGCATCGATATCGGCGATGTGGATCTGGTCTGCCAGATCGGTTCGACCCGCTCGATCAATGCGTTCCTGCAGCGCGTCGGGCGGGCAGGCCACTCGGTCGGGGGCACTTCCAAAGGGCGCTTGTTTCCGCTGTCGCGCGACGAGCTGGTGGAGTGCAGTGCGCTCCTCGACGCCGTGCGCCGCGGGGAGCTCGACCGGCTGATAGTCCCGCAGAACGCGCTCGATGTGCTGACTCAGCAGATCGCCGCTGAGGTATCCGCGCAAGAGTGGCGCGAGGATGCGCTGTTCGACCTGGTGCGCGGCGCGTATGGCTACCGCGATCTCGAGCGCGAGGAATTCGACGAGTGCGTCGCCATGCTCGCCGAGGGTTTCAGCACCCGGCGAGGGCGCCACGGCGCGCTGATTCATCGCGACTCGGTGCACGGCATGCTGCGCCCACGCCGCGGCGGCCGCCTCACCGCGATCACCTCCGGCGGCGCCATTCCGGACAACGCGGATTATCGCGTGATGCTCGAGCCTAAGTCGCTGCTCGTCGGCACCGTGAATGAGGACTTTGCCGTCGAGAGTCTGCAGGGTGACGTGTTTCAGTTGGGCAATACCTCGTACCGGATTCTCCGGGTCGAGCGCGGCACGGTGCGGGTCGAGGATGCGCACGGCCAGCCGCCGTCGATCCCATTCTGGTTGGGCGAGGCGCCGGGGCGGAGCGATGAGCTGTCCGCGGCCGTCTCGCGCTTGCGGGAGGAGATCGAGGTGCGCCTCGACGAGGGCTGCGCGAGCCGCTGGCTCGAGGAGACTCTCGGCTTGAGTGCCGAAGCCGCGCTGCAATTGACGCAGTATCTCGCGGCGGGGCGCGCGGCGCTCGGGAGCCTTCCCAAGCTCGATTCGATCATCTTTGAGCGTTTCTTCGACGAGTCGGGCGGCATGCAGCTCGTGATCCATTCGTCGTACGGCAGCCGCGTGAATCGCGCGTGGGGTCTCGCGCTGCGCAAGCGCTTCTGCCGCACCTTCAATTTCGAGCTGCAGGCGGCGGCGACCGAGGATCACATCGTCCTGTCGCTCACCGAATCGCACAGCTTCGAGCTCGCCGGGGTGGCGCACTACCTGCATTCGAACTCGGCGCGCCAGGTGCTCATCCAGGCGCTGTGTGCGGCGCCGATGTTCGGCGTGCGCTGGCGCTGGGACGCAGGGATAGCGCTCGCGTTGCCGCGTTTTCGCGGCGGCAAGAAGGTTCCGCCGCAGATCGCGCGCATGAATGCGGAAGACCTGCTGGCTTCGGTGTTTCCCGACCAAGTCGCCTGCGCGGAGAATCTGCCGGGCGAGATCGAGGTGCCGGACCATCCGCTCGTGCGCCAGACCATCCGCGATTGTCTCGAGGATGCGATGAACATCGACGCGTTCGAGCAGCTCTTGCGCGGACTCGAGTGCGGCGCCGTGCGGGTGATCGCGCGCGATCTGACGGAGCCTTCGCCGCTCGCGCTCGAGGCGTTGAATGCACGTCCATACGCTTACCTCGACGATGCGCCGCTCGAGGAGCGCCGCACCCAGGCGGTCATGAGCCGGCGCTGGATCGACGCCGCGTCGGCGGCGGATCTCGGTCGGCTCGACCAGAACGCGATCGAGCGGGTGCGCGCAGAGGCATGGCCGGATGCGGCGAGCCCGGACGAGTTGCACGATGCGTTGCTATGGCTGACCTTCATCACCGATGAGGAACGGCGCGCCAAACCCGCGTGGCCGACGCTCATGGACGAGCTCGTGGCCGAAGGGCGCGCGGTCGCGCTGCGCACTCTGCAGGGGAGGCTCTTGTGGGCAGCGACGGAGCGACGCACCTTGTTCGAGCCCGCGATCCCCTCGTCGGAAGAGTCCTTGACGCAGATCGTGCGTGGACGGCTCGAGGGCGCGGGACCGGTGACACCCGAGGCCATCGCCGATTCGCTCGCCATCGCGCCGGCGGCGGTGAGCGGAGCGCTCGCGGTTCTCGAGCGTGACGGATTCGCATTGCGCGGGACGTTCACGCCGGGCGCCGTCAGCGAGGAGTGGTGCGAGCGCCGCTTGCTCGCCCGAATCCATCGCTACACGGTCAAGCGCCTGCGCGCGGAAATCGAGCCGGTGGCGGCGCGGGATTTTTTGCGGTTCTTGTTCGAGTGGCAACGGGTGTTGCCACAGGCGCGGATGCAGGGCTCGGACGCGGTCGCGGCCGTGCTCGCGCAGCTCGAAGGGTACGAGGCTCCGGCCGCCGCGTGGGAAACCGACCTTTTGCCCGCGCGGATCTCGGAATACGAGCCCGAATGGCTCGACGAGCATTGCCGCGCGGGCCGCTTCGTGTGGAGCCGCTTGGCAGCGCGCACGGTGGAGGCCGACCGGGGCGCGGCGCCCGTGCGCTCGACTCCGATCACCTTGCTCGCACGGCGCAACGTCAGGTTCTGGTCGGCATTTGGCCGGGCGCCCGATCCTCTGCGTCTCACCACTCGTGCCCGCGCTGTCATGGAACACCTCGGCGCGCATGGAGCCTCCTTTTTCGATGAAATCACGGAAAGCGTGGGTATGCTGCCGGTCGAGGCGGAAGAGGCTCTCGCCGAACTGGTGGCGCTCGGCGTCGTGAATTCGGATAGTTTCGGCGGTTTGCGCGCCCTGTTGGTGCCGGCCGGTCAGCGGGGCCGCGCGCCGGGCCGGGCCGGGCGGCGCAAGCGTCAGATGTCTCTCTTCGCGATGGCGGATGCGGGACGGTGGGCACTGGTGCGGCGACCGGAGAACCCCGAGGAGTCCGCCGATGAAGCCGTCGAGCACGTGGTGCGCGCGCTGTTCAAGCGTTGGGGCGTGATCTTTTGGAAGCTGCTCACCCGCGAGGCGTCGTGGCTGCCGCCCTGGCGGGATATCATGCGCTGCTGCCGGCGCTTGGAGGCGCGCGGGGAGATCCGCGGGGGCCGTTTCGTCGCGGGCTTCTCAGGGGAGCAATACGCGGCGCCTGAAGCGGTGGCGCCGCTTCGCGAGGCGCGCCGTCGCCGCGATACCGGACAATATGTCTCGGTCTCGGGCGCCGATCCGCTCAACCTGCTCGGGATTGTCACCCCCGGCGCGCGATTACCTTCGCTTGCCGGCAACCGTCTCCTCTATCTCGATGGACTGCCGATCGCAACCTACGCGGCCGGTGGGGTGCAGTTCCTGGAGAAACTCAGCGCGAAGGAAGAGTGGGAAGCGCGCAATGCGGTCTTGCGCCGGCACGTTCCCTCGGCGCTCGCCGCCTTGGACGAACCTTGAGCTGGCTAGGTAGGGCTAGGGCGAGGGCAACTCGCCCGCACTCCAGCCACCGCCGAGCGCCTCGATCAGCGCCACGCTCGCCTGCAGGCGGCTCGAGAGCACGGTGAGTGCGGTTTCCTCAGCGGCGAGCCGCGTGGTCTGAGCGGTGATCACGCTCGAGTAGGGCACGGTGCCCGCCTTGTATTGATTCAGGGTCAGCGCTTCGGCTTCCCTCGCAGCCTTGACCGCCGACTCCTCGACGGCCGCCTGCTGTTCGAGAATCCGCAACGTGGCGATCTGATCCTCCACCTGCTCGAAGCCTGAGAGCACCGTCTGCCGGTAGCTCGCGACGTTCGACTCGTACGCGGCGCGGGCCTGCCGCACCTCTGCACTGCGCGCGCCCGCATCGAACAGGGTCTCGGCGAGTGTGGGCCCAAGCGACCAGGCGCGGTTCGGCAGGCTGATCAGATGAGACCATTTGCTGCTCGAATATTGATCGGCGCCGGAGAGCGTGAGGCTCGGAAAGTAGGCCGCCTTGGCGACGCCGATCTGTGCGTTGGCCGCGGCCATCTTTCGCTCGGCCTGGGCTACGTCCGGCCGCCTCTCAAGGAGCGCCGACGGCACGCCCGCGGGCACCGTCGGTACGTCGCTCCGTATTGCGACCGGGGCCACGCTGAACACGGCGGGCTCGAGCCCGACGAGAACGGCGAGGGCGTGCTCGAGGAGCGCGCGCTGGATCTTGGCGTTGATCTCTTGTGCCTGGCTCGACAGGAGCTGTGCCTCGGCGCTCACCACGTCGGCTTTCGCCGCGACGCCGAAGCGGTAGCGGCTCTCGGTGATCTTGAGCGAGAGCTGCTCGGCGACCACCGTGTCGTCCAGGAGTTTTTGCAGCTGATCCTGCGCCCGCAATTCGAAGTAATCGGTGGCGAGCGTGGTCTGCGCCGACAAGCGCGCCGCCGCGAGCGCGGCCGCGCTCGCTTGCGCCGAGGCCTTGTCGCTCTCGACCGTGCGGCGGATCTGGCCCCAGACGTCGAGCGTCCAATCGGCCGAAACCCCCGCGTTGTAGGTGGTGGTCGTCGATCGGGCGGCTATGACCGTCGAGGAGGTCGAGGCGCCGGTTCCCGTGGACAGGGTCGTGAAGCTGCCCGCGCCGCTCGAGCTGCGGATGCGCGAGGCGCTCCCGCTCACGGTGGGCCAGAAACCCGCGCGCGCCTGGTCGACGAGAGCCTTCGCTTGATCGTAGGCGGCGACGGCGGCCTTGACGTTCTCGTTCGACACGTCGATCTTCGCTTCCAGCTGGTCGAGCGTGTCATCGTGAAAGATCTTCCACCACGGACCGCGGTTCATGGCATCGCTCGGCTCGCTCGGCTTCCAGCCGTCCGCCTCCTTGTAGGCGGGCGCGGTTTCGAACGCGGGCCGCTTGTAATCGGGACCGACGGCGCAAGAGGCGATCAGGCACAGTACGCCGGCGCTGGACATCCCGGTCCACAGCCGGCGCTGGCGGCCTCGCTCTTGGTCGCGCATCAGATGCTCACCGGCCTCTGGCCGTAGCTCGCGCCGCCGGCCATCCCGCTCGGTGTGGCGCTGCCGGCCTTGCGGCGTTTCCAGTAGCGGTGCACGTACAGGTATACGACCGGGGTGGTGTAAACCGTCAGGAGCTGACTGACGATGAGTCCACCCACGATCGAAATGCCGAGCGGGCGGCGCATTTCGGTGCCGTCGCCGTACGCGATCGCGAGCGGCAGGGCGCCCGCGATGGCGGCGCAGGTCGTCATCATGATGGGTCGGAAGCGCAGAGCGCACGCGTGTGCGATTGCCTGGCGCGGATTCATGCCTAGCGAGCGCTCGGCCTCGAGCGCGAAATCCACCATCATGATGGCGTTTTTCTTCACGATGCCGATGAGCAGCAGGATGCCGAGGAAGGCGATGAGGCTGAACTCGGTGCCGGTCGCCATCAGCGCGAGCAGCGCGCCGAGGCCGGCCGACGGGAGCGTCGATAGAATGGTGAGCGGCTGGCTGTAGCTCTCATACAGCATCCCGAGCACGACGTAGATTGCGGCGATCGCCGCCGCGAACAAGATGGGCGCGTTGTTGCTGCTCTGCTGGAACAGGCGCGCCGTTCCGTAGGAGCTGCCCCGAACGCTCACGGGCACGTGAATGTCGCTCATCTTGTGCTCGATGGCCGCGAGCGCCGTGCCGAGCGATTCCCCCACCGGGAGATTGAACGCGATCGAGGTGGAGGCGGAGGTGCCGGTATGATTCACGCTGAGCGGGGTATTGTTGGTGAGGAAATGGCTGAAGGACGCATACGGGACCACGGTCTCTTGAGCCACGCTCACGGCGGAACCCGTGGAGGTATTGCCCGCCCCGCCGCTCGCGAGCGAGTTGGCCGCGAGATTGCGGGCGACGTCCGCGGCAACGGCGGCCGCGGTCGCAGTCGTGCTTGCCGTGGCGGAGCCGATTTGTGTGGTGCCGGCGACCGCTTGAGTCGCCTGGGTGCCGCTCACCGCGCCGCCCGCCGTGCTCACATAGAGCTGCCGGAGCACGTCGGGGTGCTGCCAGAACTCGGGCGCCACCTCCATCACCACGTGATACTGCTGCGGGCTGAAGGGATTGTAGATGACCGAGACCTGCGCCTGGGCGAATGCATCGCCGAGCGCGTTGTCGATCTGAATCTCGCTCAAGCCCAGCCGTGACGCCGTATCGCGGTCGACGATGAGATCGGCCTCGAGTCCGCCCGGCTGCATGTCGGAGTCCACGTCGGTGACTTCCGGCATGTCCTGCATGGCCTGGCGCAGCTTCTGCGACCACGCGCGCAGCTCAGTGAGATCATCCCCGAGGAGCGTCCATTGGTACTGCGAATTCGCGGAGCGGCCGCCGCCGCCGCCGAGGTCCTGTATCGCTTGCAGGTAAGTCGATACGCCCGTGACCTCGAGGAGCTTCGGCCGAAGCCGAGCGATGACCTGATCCGCCGAGGTACGGCGCACCGACAGGGCCTTCAAGGCAATGGTGACGTTGGCGGTCGGACCGCCGCTCGCGGGCCCGAAGCCGCCGGCGCCCACCGAGCCCGTGACGGTGCTCACCGCGGGATCGTCCTGGATGATCTTGGCGACTTGTTCGAGCTTGGTCTTCATCAACTGAAACGAGCTGGTCGCATCGCCGCGGATGCCGCCTTGCAGCTGACCGGTGTCCTGCTGCGGAAAAAAACCCTTGGGAATGACGACGTACATGAAGACGTTGAGTGCGACCGTAGCGATTAGGATCGACAGCATGATGCGCCGGTGATCCAGCGCCCACTCGAGGGTGCGCAGATACTCGAGCCGCAGGCTCTCGAAGGCGCGCTCGAAAGCTCGTCCGAACCGGGAAATCTTGCGCCGTCCCTCGCGCTCGAGGAGCAGCGAGCACATCATCGGGGTGGTGGTCAACGAGATCACCAGGGAAATCAAGATCGCCACCGACAGTGTCACGATGAACTCGCGGAATATCAGTCCGACGATTCCGCTGGAAAACATGAACGGCACGAAAACCGCGACGAGCGACAGGCTCATGGAGACCACCGTGAAGCCCACTTCACGCGCTCCCAGCAGCGCCGCGCGCATGCGCGCCATCCCTGCCTCGATGTGCCGGGTCGTATTCTCCATCACGACGATCGCATCGTCGACCACGAATCCGGTGGCGATGGTGAGCGACATGAGCGAGAAGTTATCGAGCGTGTACCCGAGGAGGTACATCGCGCCGAAGGTTCCTACCAGCGAGACCGGCACGACGACCGCGGGGATCAACGCTGCGCGGTGGCTGTTCAAGAAGACATAGACCACCAGGATCACGAAGACGACGGCGAGGAGCAGGGTCTGCTCGACCTGCCGGAGCGAAGCGCGGATGGTGACGGAGCGGTCGAAAGTCACGACGAGATCGATGGTGGGGTCGATCGAGGCCTTGAGCGCCGGCAGTTCCGCCTTCACGGCGTCGATCATCTGGATGATGTTGGCCCCGGGCTGCTGGAAGATGGTCACGAACACGGCCGGCCTGCCGTTGTAGATGCCGTAGGTGCGGATGTTCTCGGTGGCGCCGTCTTGCATGTCGAGAACCGTGGCGACGTCGCCCAGACGCACGGGCGCACCATTGCGGTTGGCGATGATCAGATTGCGGTAGGGAGCCGCGTCGCGGGCGTTGTCGTTGGTATAGATCTGGTAGTGCAGCCGGTCGGACTCGATCGCGCCCTTGGGCGCGTTCGCGTTGCTGTTCGAGATGGCCGCGCGCACATCCTGCAGGCCGATGCCGTACTTGGAGAGCGACAGGGGATTGATCTCGACGCGCACGGCCGGCAGGGCGCTGCCGTTGACGTTGACTCCTCCCACGCCTTCGATCTGCGAGAGCCGCTGCGAGATCACCGCGTCGGCCGCGTCGTAGATCTGGCCCTGGGTCAACACGCCGGAGGTCATCGCGATGGCCATGACCGGGAAGAGCCCGGTGTTGATCTTGCGGTAGGTCGGATTGCGGGTGAGCGAGCTCGGCAGGTCGGCGTGTGCGGCGACGATCGCGGCCTGAACGTCGCGCGCCGCGCCGTCGATGTCGCGGTCGGTGCCGAAGGTGAGTTGGATGCTCGTCGTTCCGACGCTGGAGGTGGAGGTCATGTCGTCGACGTCGGCGATGGCGCCCAGGTGTCGCTCCAAGGGTGTGGCGACCGTGCTTGCCATGACTTCCGGACTCGCGCCTGGGAGCTGCGCGGAAACGAAGATCGCCGGCACATCGATGCGTGGGAGCGGCGCCACCGGCAGCAGCAGGAAGGCCGCGATACCGCAGAGCGCGACGCCCGCCGTGAGCAGAATCGTCGCCACGGGCCGACGAATGAACGGCGCCGAGATGTTCATGTCGGCGAGGGGGCGAGGGGCCCGTCCCCGGCCTCGGATTGACGCAAGCCGCGCAAGCGCGACGCCACGCGGTCGAGCGCCAGATAGATGACCGGCGTCGTGAACAGCGTGAGCACCTGACTCAGCAGAAGACCGCCCACGATGGCGACGCCCAGTGGATGGCGCAGCTCCGATCCCGCGCCCGTGCCGAACATCAATGGCAATGCGCCGAAGATGGCGGCGACGGTGGTCATCAGAATCGGCCGGAACCGCAGCAAGCACGCCTTGTAGATGGCATCGCGCGGCGAAAGGTGCTCGAGCCGCTCGGCATCGACGGCAAAGTCGATCATCAGGATCGCATTCTTCTTGACGATCCCGATCAACAGAATGATGCCGATGAGCGCGATGATGGTGAGGTCGTCGCCTGCCAGCATCAGGGCAAGGAGCGCGCCGATACCCGCCGAGGGCAGCGTCGAGAGGATCGTGATCGGATGAATGAAGCTCTCGTAGAGCACCCCGAGCACGATGTACATCACGAGCACTGCCGCAAGCAGCAGCAGCAGCTCGTTCACAAGGTTGCTGCGGAACGCGAGGGCGGCGCCCTGGAACGAGGTGCGGATGCTGATCGGGAGTCCGAGGCTGCGCTCGGCATTCTCGATTGCGGTGACGGCACCGCCCAAGGACGCATTCGGCGCCAGATTGAATGACACCGTCGTCGCGGGGAACTGTGCGAGGTGGTTGATCAGGAGCGGCCGTGTCTCGACTTCAACCTTGGCGATGGCGGAGAGCGGCACCTGACCGCCCGCCGCCGAGGGCACGTAGATCGATGCCAGGGAGTCGACCGACCGGTAGCTCGCGGGGTCCGCCTCCAGAATGACCCGATACTGATTCGATTGCGTGAAGATGGTGGAAACGATCCGCTGCCCGAATGCGTCGTACAGCGCATTGTCCACCGTGCCGACGCTGATGCCGAGGCGGGCGGCGCTGTCGCGGTCGATGGTGACGTAAGCGGCGAGGCCGTTGTCCTCCTGATTGCTCACCACATCCGCGAGCTCAGGCTGCTGGCGCAAGACATTCACGAGCTTCGGCGTCCACGTCGACAGCGCGTTCCCGTCGGCGCTTTCCAGCGTGAATTGGTACTGCGTGCGGCTCACCGTCGTCGCGAGAGTGAGATCCTCCACCGGCTGCATGTAGAGTGTCACGCCCGCGATGCCCGAGGTCTCGCCCTTGAGACGCCGGATCACGTCGCCGACGTTCGCGCTGCGTTCGCCGCGGGCTTTGAGGTTGATCAAGAAGCGGCCACTGTTGATCGTGACGTTATTGCCGTCCACACCGATGAACGACGAAAGGCTCTGCACGTCCGGATCCGTGAGGATGGCAGTCGCGAGCGCTTGCTGGCGATCGGCCATGGCGGCGTAGGATATCGATTCGCCGGCTTCGGATACACCCTGGATCAGCCCCGTGTCCTGATTCGGAAAGAAGCCCTTCGGAATCAGTATGTAGAGGAGCACAGTCAGCACCACGGTGCCGGTCGCGACCCACATCGTCAATCGCTGACGATCGAGCACCCACGTGAGCTGGCGACCGTACCATTCGACCAGCGCCCCGAACCAGCGGCCCGAGTCGGTTTGCGCCTCCGCCCCCGGGGGTCGATGCCTCAGGAGCTTCGCGCACAGCATGGGGACGAGCGTGAGCGATACCACCGCGGAGATCAAAATCGTGACCGCGAGCGTTACCGCAAACTCGCGGAACAGCCGTCCGACCACATCCTGCATGAAGAGAAGCGGTATCAGCACCGCGATCAGGGAGACCGTCAGCGAGATGATGGTGAAACCGATCTGTCCCGCGCCCACGAGCGCCGCCTCGAGCGGCGCCATCCCCTGTTCGATGTAGCGCGAGATGTTCTCGATCATCACGATCGCATCGTCGACCACGAAGCCGGTGGCGATGGTGAGCGCCATCAGCGAGAGATTGTTCAAGCTGAAATTCGCGAGGTACATGACCGCGAACGTGCCGATGATAGAGAGCGGAACCGACAGCGACGGAATGATGGTGGCCGGCACGTTGCGCAGGAACAGGTAGATTACCAGCACCACCAGGATGACGGCCAACGCCAATTCGATCTCGACGTCAGCGACGGAGGCGCGGATGGTCGTGGTGCGGTCGGTGAGCACCGTGAGATCGACGCCCGCGGGCATCGCATCGCGCAGCGCGGGCATAAGCGCCTGGATGCGGTCGACCGTGTCGACCACGTTGGCGCCGGGCTGGCGCTGCACGTTCATGATCAGCGCGGGCGTCGAGTTCATCCAGCCTGCGAGCTTGGCGTTCTCTGCGCCCGATACGAGCGATGCGACGTCCCGCAAGCGCACCGGCGCGCCGTTCTTATAGGCGATGATGATGCTGCCGTAGTCCTGGGCGCTGCGGATCTGGTCGTTCGTGTTGATCGTATAAGCGCTTTTCGGGCCATCGAGCGTGCCCTTCGGCCCGTTCTGGTTGGCGTTGCTGACGGTGGTGCGCAAATCGTCGAGGTTCAATCCGTAGGCGGCGAGCGCGCGCGGGTTGACGATGACGCGCACCGCGGGGCGCTGGCCGCCCGAAATGCTCACCACGCCGACGCCCTTGAGCTGCGAGATTTTCTGCGCGATGCGCGTATCCACCAGGTCCTCGACGTCGGTGAGCGGCATCACCTTCGAGGTGATCCCGAGCGTGAGTATCGGCGCGTCCGCGGGATTCACCTTTGCGTAGATGGGCGGGGCCGGCAGGTCTTGCGGCAGGAGGTTCTGCGCGGCGCTGATCGCAGCCTGTACCTCCTGCTCGGCCACGTCGATGGCGAGCGCGAGGCTGAACTGAAGCGTGATCACCGAGGCGCCGCCGGAACTCGTGGAGGACATCTCGTCGAGGCCGGGCATCTGCCCGAACTGCTTCTCGAGCGGCGCGGTGATGGCTGAGGTGATCACCTCGGGGCTCGCACCGGGATAGAAGGTCTGAACCTGGATGGTCGGGTAAGCGACTTCGGGGAGGGCGGACAAGGGCAGCTGCTTGTACGCGATCGCACCCACGATGAGTATTGCGACCATCAGCAAAGTGGTCGCGACCGGGCGCAAGACGAATATGCGCGATGGGTTCACTGTGAGTTGGCGGGCGGCTTGCGGCGCTGGCCGTGGCGGTCCTGCGCGGCGTTTTTTCCGGGAGCCAAGTCCGGGCGCGGGGTCGCGCCGCCGGCCGCGCCGGGCAGGGGCTGCGGCAGCGTGACTTCGGCCCCGTCCCGCAGCCGATCGCCGCCTTCGGTCACCACGACGTCGCCGGCCGCGAGCCCGGCGATGACTGCCGCGCGGTCTCCATCGACCACGCCGAGCTTGATCGGCCGCACTTCCACGGTGTCGTCCGGCTTCACGGCGTAGACGAATGTCGTGACGACGCCGTTCGGAGCGCCGCGGCGCACTGCCGAATTCGGCATGATGATCTGCTGTTTCAAGACCTCCTGGAGCAGCTGTACGTTCACGAACTGGTTCGGAAAAAGCGCGCCGTCCACGTTGTCGAAGAGCGCGCGCAGCTTGATGGTGCCGGTCGTGATGTCGATCTGATTATCGAGCGTGAGAAGCTTTCCTTGGGCGAGCTTCGCGCTGTTGGTCCGGTCGAATGCATCCACCTCGAGCGTTCCGCCGTTGCGCAGCTGCTGCGTGAGCGCGGGCACGTTATCTTCCGGGATCGGAAAGATCACGCTGATCGGTTGAACCTGATTGATCACGACGATGCCGTTCGCATCGCCCGGCGTCACATAATTGCCCTGGTCCACCTGGCGCAGCCCGACCCTCCCATTGACCGGCGAGACGATCCGCGTATAGATGAGATTCACCTGGGCAGTTTTGAGCTGCCCCTGATCCGACTGAATGGTGCCCTGGTATTGATCGACCAGCGCGCGCTGTGTGTCCAGTTGCTGCACGGCGATCGAATCCTCTTTGACCAGCCCCTCGTAGCGCTTCAAGTCGAGCTTGGCGTCCGCGAGCAGCGCCTGGTCGCGTTTGAGATTGCCCTCCATCTGCTCGACGGCCGCCTCGTAAGGGCGGGGATCGATCTCGGCAATCACCTCTCCCTGGCGCACCATCTGACCCTCAGCGAAGTCGATTTTTTGCAAGATACCGCTGATTTGCGTGCGCACGGTCACCGTGGCGAGCGGCGTGACGGTGCCGAGCGCCGGGATACGCACTTCGATGTCCCCGATCGCGGCGGTGGCCACTGTCACGGGCATCGGGTCGCGCTGGCCGCCCGGTCCGCCCGTCCCTCGTCCGGGACGGGCGAGGTTCGCCGGGGCGCTGTACGGCGTGCGCCGTATCATAAGCACGAGCCCGACCAGCACCAAGGCCACGAGCGCGACGATCAACACCGCGCGGAAGCGATTGCGGCGCTCGGGCGGCGTGCTCGTGCCCAAGGCGGGGAAATCGTCGTTGTCGTTAGTCACAGACTCATCCGAGCGCGCCCAAACCGGCGCAAAGCGCGTACTTTACGGGCTTCGCGCCGGGGCTACTACTTCGACGAGGCGAAATGGAAGCGTTGCGGACGGAACCGAACGGCCCCGGGCGACTCAATACCTTACGCAAAAACGCCGAGGCATCGGGCTTAAATTGTCTAGAATCGGCGCGGTGCCGAAGCTTTCTTTCGGGATGGAGACTTTCGATGAAGCGACTTGCCGTAAGTGTTGCAGTTCTGTGGCTGGCCTCGCTCGATGCAGGAGCGGCCGGCCAATCGCCGGCAGCCCCGGCCCCGGCGAAGACCGCCGCGTCCAACTGGGTCGAGGGACGAAACTACTCTCTCATCGCGCAGCCGCGCCCGACCGGATTGCCCGCCGGCAAGGTCGAGGTGACCGAGGTGTTCTCCTATGCTTGCCCCGCGTGCAACCAATTCCAGCCCTACATGCGCAAGCTACGGCAAAGCATGCCGTCCAACGTCGTCGTCGATTACCTTCCCGCCTCGTTCAATCTCGCCGAGGACTGGCCGATGTTCCAGCTCGCGTACGAGACGGCCAAGGCTCTCGGGGTCGCCGACCAGGCGCATGATGCGATGTTCGACGCGGTATGGACGACGGGCGAGCTCGCGACCACCGATTCCTCGGGGGGCTTGAAGTCCCCTATGCCCACGATCGAGGACGCCGCGCGCTTCTACGCGAAGCGCGGCGGTGTCCCCGCCGCGAAGTTCATCGCGATGTCTAAATCCTTCGGGGTCGACAGTCAGGTACGCATCGATGACGAGAAGATGAAGTTGTTCGGCGTCGATCGCACGCCGACCCTCGTCGTGAACGGCAAGTATCGGGTGACGGTCGCTTCTGCGGGAGGCGATGAGCAAACGCTCGAGCTCGTGAGCTGGCTGGTAGCCAAGGAGAGCAAATAGTCGCCGGCATCTTGAGCTCGGGGCGAACGCCTCGTCCGGGAGCGAAGTCGTGAATGAATCGAGACTGCTGTGGGGACTGTTGTTCAGCTCCGTGGGAGTGGGATTCTTTCTATACGGGAAGCGGCAGCGCTCCATCGTACCGCTCGTGTGCGGTTTGGCGCTCGTGATCTATCCCTACTTCGTCGACAACGTATTCGCGATAGTCGCCATCGGCATCGGGCTCACGTCGATTCCGTATTTCTTCAGAATGTAGTCGGCTTGACCTTTCTTGTCGAAGTTAATACTTCTTTTCGCAGCCGCGTGGGCAAACCGGCTGGCCCCCCCTGCCAGAGCGGGGCCGTGCATGAAATCATCCACTCATGGAATTAGAGTGCTCTGATGCCGAACGTCCTAGGAGACGCCGGCTCATTCCGTGGGTCGCGATCTGCTTGGGTGCCGTGGCTGTAATTGCCGTCATCTTTTATCGCTCGGTCACGTTCATATCGCAGCCGCCGACGCGGCGTGGTCGATTTCAGGACGGTGGCAATCAGCCGGTGGGAGTCGCCACGATCAAGCGGGGCGATATCCGGTTGACGCTGCGCGCTCTCGGTGCGGTCACGCCGCTCGCGACCGTGACGGTGACGACCCAGATCAACGGCCTCTTGATGAGCGTCGGCTTCACAGAGGGACAGCTGGTCCACAAAGGGCAACTTCTGGCGCAGATCGATCCGCGGCCGTACCAGGTGGCGCTCGAGCAGGATGAGGCGCAGCTGGTCCGCGACGAGGCCACTTTGAAGCAAGCACAGATGGACCTCACCCGTTACGAGACCTTGTCGCAACAGCAGTCCATCGCGCGGCAAACCTACGAGGACCAGGTCTGGACCGTCAAGCAGGATCAGGGCACGGTCGACTACGACAAGGCGCAGATCAAGGCGCAGCAGCTCAATCTTACCTATTGCCGGATCGTCGCACCGACCGACGGCCGCGTGGGCTTGCGATTGGTCGACCCGGGCAACTACGTTCAGACGAGCTCCACGACCGGCATCGTGGTGCTCACCACCCTCAAGCCCACCACGGTGGAATTCGCTGTACCGGAGGACAGTCTGCCGCAGATCACGTCGCGCGTGCACGCGGGCGCGGTGCTCCCGGTGACTGCGTTCGATCGGGCCAATGTCACAGAGCTTGCCAAAGGACAACTCGCCGCGGTTGACACCCAGGTCAACACGACGACCGGCACCGTCATGCTGCGTGCCAACTTCGACAATCCCGACGAGGCTCTCTTCCCCAGTCAATTCGTCAATGTGGTCATGCTGCTGGACACGCTCAAGGATGTGGTGACCCTGCCCGTGAGCGCAGTGCAGCGCGGCGCGCCCGGCAATTACGTGTACTTGGTCGACGATCAGAACACCGTCTCGGTGCACCCCGTCAAGCTCGGAGCTCAGGATGGGGACCGATACGCAGTCGAATCGGGGCTGTCGCCCGGCGATCGGGTGGTGACCGATGGCGCCGACCGCTTGCGCGACGGGGCCAAGGTGAGCATCCCTGAGAAATCGCACGCGCCCGACGAGTCGGCGCCGCCAGGCCCGAACGGCAAGCACGAGCGATCCGGCGATCACGGCAACTGGCAGCGGCACCGACACCAGCAGCCCGGCGAGTCGGCGCAGCCGGACAATGCGCCGCCGCCGCAGCGTCCGGCTCCGAAACAGCAACCATCGGCGCCGCAAACCCCTCAAGCGAGCTCTTAGGACGTCCGATGAACCCGTCCCGGCTGTTCATCCGCCTGCCGGTCGCAACCTCGTTGCTGATGGTTGCGATCTTGCTGAGCGGCCTGTTCGCCTTCAAGTTCCTGCCGCTCTCCTCACTGCCCGAGGTCGACTACCCGACGATCCAGGTGCAGACCTTCTATCCCGGCGCGAGCCCCGAGGTCATGACCTCATCCGTGACGGCGCCCTTGGAGCGGCAATTCGGTCAAATGCCGGGGCTCAATCAGATGACCTCCGCGAGCTCGGGCGGAGCCTCGGTCATCACGCTGCAGTTCAGCCTCGATCTCGGGCTCGACGTCGCCGAGCAGGAGGTGCAGGCAGCAATCAACGCGGCCGGCAACGTGCTGCCCAACGATCTGCCGACGCCGCCGACTTACGCTAAATTCAATCCCGCGGATGCGCCCATCATGACCCTCGCGGTCACCTCGAAGACCCTCAAGCTCATCGATGTCGAGGATCTCTCCTTCACGCGTCTCGCGCAAAAGATCTCGCAGCTCCCGGGTGTGGGCGTGGTGAGCATCTCGGGCGGCCAGAGACCGGCCGTGCGAATCCAGTTCAATCCGCGCGCGCTCGCCAAGTACGGGCTCAACATCGACGATCTGCGCACCACCATCGGCAACGCCAACAGCAACTCGCCCAAAGGCAGCTTCGACGGACCCTCCCAGTCCTCCTCACTCAACGCGAACGACCAGATCACCGACATCCAGGGCTACCGCGACATCATCGTCGCCTACTCGAAAGGCGCCCCGGTGCACATGTCCGACGTTGCCAATGTGGTCATGGCGGCCGAGAACACCAAGCTCGCCGCGTGGGCGGATGCGACGCCGGCGCTCATTCTCAACATTCAGCGCCAGCCCGGCGCGAACGTGATCCAGGTGGCGAACGCGGTCAAGCGGCTTCTCCCAGAGGTCAAGGCCGACGTGCCGCCCGCCCTCGACATCTCGGTGCTGAGCGACCGCACGCAGACCATCCGGGCATCCGTGTCGGACGTCGAGTTCGAGCTCGTGCTCGCCGTGATCCTAGTGGTGCTGGTGATCTTCGTGTTCTTGCGCAACGCGCCCGCGACGGTCATCCCCAGCCTGTCGGTGCCCTTGTCTCTGGTCGGAACCTTCGGGGCGATGTATCTTCTGAACTACAGTCTCGATAATCTCTCGCTGATGGCGCTCACCATCTCCACGGGCTTCGTCGTGGATGATGCCATCGTGATGATAGAGAACATCGCCCGCTACATCGAGAGCGGCGAAAGCCCGATGGCGGCCGCGCTCAAGGGATCGCAGCAGATCGGCTTCACCATCATCTCGCTCACCGTGTCGCTGATCGCCGCGCTGATTCCGCTCTTGTTCATGGGCGAAATCGTCGGGCGCCTGTTCCACGAGTTCGCGATCACGCTCGCCGTCACTATCGTGATCTCGGCCGTGGTCTCACTCACCCTGGTGCCGATGCTGTGCGCGCGCCTCTTGCATCATCGGCCGGACGCGGGCCGCAGAGCCTGGGACTTGAAGGCCGAGCGCGGCTTCCGATGGGTCATCGGCAGGTATGAGCGCGCCCTGGAGTGGGTTCTCGACCGGCAGGGGCTCACGTTGGCGGCCGCGGGCATCACCCTGGTGTTGACGCTCCTGCTCTACGTGTTCATGCCGAAAGGGTTCTTTCCGGTGCAGGATACGGGCGAGATTCAGGGCATCTCCGAGGCCGCTCAGACGATCTCGTATGCCGCGATGGCCGAGCGCCAGCAGGCGCTCGCGGCCGCAATCCTCAAGGATCCCGACATAGCTTCCTTGAGCTCGTTCATCGGAGTCGACGGTGCCAATTCGACGCTGAACAGCGGGCGATTCTTGATCAATCTCAAGCCGCATGGAGAGCGCCACGCGACTGCGAGCGAGATCATCCGGAGGCTCGAGGCGGAGACCGAGAATGTGGTGGGCATCACTCTGTACATGCAGCCGCTGCAGGACATCACCATCGATTCGGCGGTGAGCCGAACCCAGTACCAGTTCGTGGTGGAAAGCACCGATAACAACGATTTTGCGCTGTGGATCCCGCGTCTCATGCAGAAGCTCTCCGCGCTGCCCGAGCTCGCCGACGTCGCGAGCGACATGCAGCAGCAGGGGACGGCGACGGACCTCACGATCGATCGCGCCACCGCCGCGCGCTTCGGCATCACGCCGGCGACCGTCGACAACGTGCTGTATGACTCCTTCGGACAGCGCATCGTGTCGACCATCTACTCGCAATCGAACCAGTACCGCGTGATCCTCGAGGCCGATCCCTCAATCCAGCGCTCGCTCTCGGGGTTGTCGGAGCTCTATCTTCCTTCGTCCGTGTCAAGCACCAACGGACAGGTTCCGCTCGCGTCGATCGTCAAGGTGAACCAGCGCTCGGGGCCCTTGCAGATCACGCATCTGGGGCAGTTTCCGGCGACCACGATCTCCTTCAATCTCGCCCCCGGCGCCTCGCTCGGCGCGGCGGTGGATGCCATCCTGCGGGCCGAGCGCGAGATCAACCTGCCCGGCAAGTTCGTCACGGCGTTCCAGGGAACCGCGGCCGCGTTTCAACACGTCCTGGCCAATCAGGCGCTGCTCCTCGCCGCCTCGATCATCACGATGTACATCGTGCTCGGCGTGCTCTATGAGAGCTTCATCCACCCGATCACCATCCTCTCGACCTTGCCCTCGGCGGGCATCGGCGCAATGCTCGCTCTGCTCATTGCGGGACGCGATCTCGACGTGCTCGGCATCATCGGCATCATCCTCTTGATCGGCATCGTCAAGAAAAACGCCATCATGATGATCGACTTCGCGCTCGATGCGGAGCGCAAAGAGGGCCTCCCGCCGCGCGAGGCCATCACCCGGGCCTCGCTTCTGCGTTTCCGGCCGATCCTGATGACGACCATGGCCGCGCTGCTCGGCGCGTTGCCGTTGATGCTGAGCTATGGCGCTGGCTCGGAGCTGCGCCGGCCGCTCGGCATCGCGATCGTGGGCGGCTTGATCATGAGCCAGCTCCTGACGCTCTTCACCACGCCGGTCATCTATCTTGCCTTCAACCGGCTCGCACTGCAGGTCCGCCGTCGCCGGCGGGCGCCAGGCGCAGATCCCGCCCCGGTATGAACCTCTCCCGGCCATTCATCGAGCGCCCGGTCGCCACCACGCTCCTCACCGCCGGGGTGGCGCTGGCGGGAGCCTTCGCCTATCTGCACTTGCCGGTCTCGCCGCTGCCGCAAGTCGACTATCCGACCATCTCGGTCTCCGCCTCGCTCCCGGGCGCCGATCCCGAAACCGTGTCGACCAGCGTGGCAGAGCCGCTGGAGAGATATCTCGGCGAGATCGCCGATGTCACCGAGATCACCTCGACCAGTTCTACCGGGCAGACGCGCATCACGCTGCAATTCGATCTCGACCGCGACATCAACGGCGCGGCGCGCGATGTCCAGGCCGCGATCAATGCCGCGTCCGCCGATGTATCGACCAGCCTCTCGAGCAATCCGACCTACCGCAAGGTGAACCCCGCCGATGCGCCGTTGATGATCCTCGCCCTCACCTCGAAGACCCTGACCCGCGGGCAGCTCTACGATGCGGCGAGCAACGTCCTGCAGCAGCGGTTATCGCAGCTCGACGGCATCGGGCAGGTGTCGATCGGCGGAGCGACCCTGCCGGCGGTGCGCGTGGAGCTCAATCCTACCGCCATGTTCCGCTACGGCATCGGCCTCGAGGATGTACGCGCGGCGCTCGCCTCGGCGAACGCCAACAGTCCGAAGGGCGCGATCGAGGAGGGCGACCATCGTTTCCAGCTCTATACCAACGATCAGGCGAGCCACGCGAGCGATTATCGTCCGCTCATCGTCGCCTATCGGAACGGCGCCGCCGTGCACTTGACCGACGTCGCCGACGTCGAGGACTCCGTGCAGGATCTGCGCAACGAAGGGCACGCGAACGGCGAGCCCTCGGTGCTCGTGATTCTGTCGCGCCAGCCCGGCGCGAACATCATCGACACCGTCGATCAGGTCAAGGAGGAGCTACCGCAGCTGCAGGCATCGCTCCCGAGCGATGTGAATCTGACCATCGTATCGGACCGCAGTGCGACCATTCGCGCGTCGCTCCGCGACACGAAATGGACGCTGCTCCTCGCGGTCGGCCTGGTGACGTTCGTCGTGTACCTGGCGCTCGGCGACATTCGAGCGGCACTCGTTCCGGCGGTGGTCGTACCGATCTCGCTCATCGGCACGTTCAGCGGCATGTACCTATGGGGCTTCAGCCTCGACAACCTGTCGCTGATGGCGCTCACCATCGCAACCGGCTTCGTGGTGGACGATGCCATCGTGGTGCTCGAGAACATCTCGCGCCACGTCGAGAACGGGATGCCGCGGCGCGAGGCGGCCCTGCGCGGCGCAAAAGAGGTGGGATTCACCGTGGTTTCCATCAGCGTCTCGCTGGTCGCGGTGTTCATCCCCATCCTGCTGATGGGAGGAATCGTCGGCCGGCTGTTCCGCGAGTTCACCGCGACCCTCTCGCTCGCCATCGCGATCTCGATGGTCATCTCGCTCACCACCACGCCGATGATGTGCGCGCTGCTGCTGCGCTTGCCCGGCGCTCGGCCCGCGCGGCGCAGCTTGCTCGACCGCTCGATCGCATGGTACGAGCGCACGCTCGGTTGGTCGCTGCGGCACGGGGTCTGGGTCATGCTCGCGCTCGCGGTGACCGTCGCACTCAACGTGCTCTTGTTCACGATCATTCCGAAGGGCTTTTTTCCGCAGGAGGATACCGGGCTCATCACCGGCGGCATCGTCGCCGACCAGAGCATCTCGTTCCAGTTGATGAAGGACAAGCTCGTGCAGCTGATGGACATCGTGCAGGCGGACCCCGCCGTCGAGAGCGTCGCGGGCTACACCGGCGCGGGCAGCGGAGGCGGGGCCTCGCAGACCAACACGGGTTCGGTCTACGTTCTTCTCAAACCTTTATCGGTGCGCAAGATCTCCTCGGACGATGTGATCGCGCGGCTGCGCACCAAGCTTTCGCAAGTGCCCGGCGGGCGGCTGTTCCTGCAGACCGTCCAGGACATCCGCGTCGGCGCGCGGCAGTCGAACGCTCAATACCAATTCACGCTGCAGGCCGACAAGGTATCCGATCTTAGCGAATGGGGACCGAAACTGCTCGCGGCCCTGCAAACGAGCCCGGTGATCGCGGACGTCAATTCGGATCAGCAGCAGAAAGGGCTCGAAACCGACGTGACCTATGACCGCTATACCGCCGCGCGCCTCGGCATCAACGTCGCCGAGATGGACAGCACTCTCTACGATGCCTTCGGACAGCGCCAGGTCTCCACCATCTACAACGCGCTCAATCAGTATCACGTCGTGATGGAGGTCGCGCCGCGTTACTGGCAGAGCCCGCGATCTTTGAGCGATATGTACGTGAGCACCGCGGGGGGGGCGGCGAGCGGCACGCAAAGCTCCAACCTTCCGACGGTGTCGGCCGCCTCGGCCGGCGCCGCCACTGGCGCGGGCGCGAGCAATTCGGTGCAAAATGCCCTGACCAACGCCATCGCGAACACCGGGCGCGGGGCGGTATCGAGCGGCGCGGCGGTCAGCGCCAGCGTCGAGACCATGGTGCCCCTCGCGGCGGTTAGCAGCTACTCCGCCGGCAGCACGCGCCTCGCAGTGAACCACCACGGTCTATTCGCCTCGACCACGATCTCGTTCAATCTGCAGAGCGGCAAGTCCTTGAGCGACGCGACCGCCGCGGTGACTCGGGCGATGGAGGAAATCCACATGCCCACCTCGATTCACGGCACATTCGCGGGCACCGCCGGCACTTTCCAGCAGTCGCTCTCGAGCGAGCCGCTGCTGATCGCCGCGGCCTTGCTCGCGGTTTACATCGTACTCGGCGTGCTGTACGAGAGCTACGTCCACCCGATTACCATCATCTCGACACTGCCGTCGGCGGGTGTCGGCGCGGTGCTCGCGCTGATGACATGGCATACCGAGTTCAGCATCATCGCGCTCATCGGTGTGATCCTCCTGATCGGCATCGTGAAGAAGAACGCCATCATGATGATCGACTTCGCGATCCATGCCGAGCGCACGTTGGGTCTCACGCCCCGCGAGGCGATCTATCAGGCCTGCCTGCTGCGATTTCGGCCGATCATGATGACCACCCTCGCGGCGCTCCTCGGCGCGGTGCCGCTCGCGCTCTCCTACGGCAATGGCGCCGAACTGCGCCAGCCTCTCGGCATCTCCATCGTCGGCGGCCTCATCGTCAGCCAGGCGCTCACGCTCTACACGACGCCGGTGGTGTATATGTACCTGGACCGCTTCCAGACGTGGCTCAAGCGACGCTGGCCCGGGCGCTGGTCGGATGCTCGACCCGCGGAGGCAATCGGATGAGGTTGCGCACTCCCAGAATCGCCGCTGCTTTCGCTGTGTGCGCTGCCGCCCTCGCGCCGCCGGCCTGCAAGGTCGGTCCCAACTATCACCAGCCGGACGCGCCGGTGCCGAGCGCCTACAAGGAACTGCCGCCCGGATGGAAAGTGGGCACGCCCCGCGATGCCTCCGATCGCGGCGAGTGGTGGCAAATCTTCGGCGATCCGGAGCTCGCGGGGCTCGAGCGCCAGGTCAACATCTCGAACCAAAACGTCAAGCAATACGAGGCGCAGTATCGCGAGGCAGTGGCCCTCCTTCGGCAAGCACAAGCGCAATTGTTTCCGACGCTCGGCGTGAGCTTCGGTGCTCAGCGGGGCGGCGGAGGCGGCGGCACCGCGGCGGTCGCTAGCACCGTCGGCAGCGGCACCGGGGGTACGACGCGCACCGAATTTACGCTCGAGGGCATGCTCTCCTGGGAGCCGGACTTATGGGGCACCATTCGCCGCCAGGTCGAGAGTCGCAGAGCCGGGGTGGAGGTAAGCCAGGCGGACCTCGCCAACGCGCAGCTCTCGGCCCAGGCGACGCTCGCCACCGATTATTTCGATCTGCGGGCCGCCGACTCCTTGCGGGAGCTACTCGCGAAATCGCTGTCGCTCGATGAAAAGGCGCTCGATATCACGCGCCACCAAATGGAGTCCGGAACGGCGACCAACGGCGATCTTGCGGCCGCGCAAGCGGCGCTCGAAGCGGCACAGGCGCAGCTTACCGCGGTGGATCAGCAACGCGGTACGTACGAGCACGCCATCGCCGTGCTCACCGGCCGGCTGCCGTCGGAGCTTTCGATCCCCGCGGCGCCGCTCGCCGCGGCCGCGCCGGAAATACCGCTGGCAGTTCCCTCCGAACTCCTCGAGCGTAATCCGAGCATCGCGGCCGCCGAACGGCAGATGCAACAGGAGAACGCGCTCATCGGCGTCGCCATCGGCGCGTACTTCCCGACCATCAGCCTGACCGGCATTGGAGGCTACGCGGGCAATCCGCTGTCCTCGCTGGTCCAGATGGGAAATCGGATCTGGTCGGTGGGAGGTACGGCGAGCGATACGCTGTTCCAAGGCGGCGCACAGGTCGCGGCCGTCGCCGGAGCGCGCGCTACGTATGATCAGTACGTTGCAAACTACCGCGAGACCGTGCTCACGGCTTTTCAGCAGGTGGAGGATAACCTGCTCGCGCTGCGAGTGCTCGGACGGGAGGCCGAGTTCGAGCGGCAGGCCGTGATGCATGCGCAGACGGCGGCCGACGTCGCGCTGAATCAATTCAATGCCGGCACGGTGAGCTACACTACGGTCATCGCGGACATCCAGACGCTGCTCGCGGACCAGGAATCCTTGCTCACCATACGGCAGAATGAATTGGTGGCAGACGTGTCGCTCATCGAGGCGCTTGGCGGCGGCTGGGACGTCGCGCGCCTCAAATGATCAAGCTGTTCCGCTACCATCCGCGAATCTGGATCGGTTTCGCCGTGGGCGTTGTCGTCTACTGCTTGGCGCCCACGGGGTGGTCGCTGATCAGCCGCGTGCTGGTGGCCTGGGATGCGGGCGTCACACTGTCCCTGGTGCTCCTCTGCCTGTGGATGCGGAGTCTCACGGCGCAGCAGATCTGCTCGCGCTACATCGAGGAGGACGCCTCCGCTCCGGTCATCCTGGTGGTGGTGACGGCCGCGGCGCTCTTGAGTCTGATTGCCATCGTCGAGCCGCTCGCGACCTTGCGGCGCGTGCACGGCGACGAGCGGATCTGGCACTTCATTTTGGCGGCCGTGACGTTGATCGACTCGTGGCTGTTGGTGCCGACGATGTTCACCACGCATTACGCCGACATGTTCTACAGCGCGGAGCGCACGGATCGTCCGCTGTCGTTTCCCGAGACCGAGATGCCGGTGTTCTGGGACTTTGCGTACTTCTCGTTCACCATTGCCGCGGCGTGCCAGACCGCGGATGTGCTCACCACGCGCAGCTCGATCCGCAAGGTCGTCATCGTCCATGAGCTGATCTCGTTCTTGTTCAACGCCTCTATTCTCGGCTTCGCGATCAACGTGACTGCGGGACTGATCGGAGGCTAGGGCTCTGGGGCGCGTTCCGAAACCACGGACCTCAAGGCGCTTCAGATTTGATCACCGTGCCGCCCTTCATGACGAACGGTACGGCTTGAAGTACCGTCACGTCGGCTAGGGGATCGCCGGTGACCGCGATGAGGTCACCGTATCGGCCGATCGCGATGGCGCCGACGTCGCCCGTACGGCCGAGCGCTTCGGCGGCGCCGGCAGTGGCGGCCTGAATGGCCTGCATCGGCGTCATGCCCCATTTGACCATCGTTGCGAACTGCTTGGCGTTGTCGCCGTTCGGATAGACTCCGGCATCGGTGCCGAAGACCAACTTCACGCCAGCCTTCACCGCCGCTTGAAAGGTCTGGCGCTGCTTGAGCCCGATGGCGCGCTCCTTCTCGAGCGATTCCTTGAACATGCCGTTCTTCTCGCCCTCGGCCAGGATGTAATCGTCGTTGTAGATATCCATGGAGAAATAGGTGCCGTGCTGTTTGGCGAGCGCGAACGCCTCCTCGTCCGCGAGACTCGCGTGCTCGATGGTGTCGACCCCCGCGCGGATCGCGTCCTTGATGCCCGAGGTTCCGTGGGCATGGACCGCGACCTTGAGGCCGAGCATGTGCGCCTCCTCGACCAGGGCCTTCATTTCCGCGAGGCTGTATTGCTGGCCGCCCACCGTGTCGGTTTTAGAAAAGACCCCGCCGGTGCCGCAGAACTTGATCACCTCGGCGCCGTACTTGCGCAGCTTGCGCACCATGGCACGCATCTCGTCGGGCCCGTTCGCAATCTGCGGGCTCGGGACCGTCACGGATGGCGGAAACTCGGTGGTGTCGCAGTGGCCGCCGGTGGCGCCGATCGCGTAAGTGGCGGGCACGATGCGCGGCCCCGGGATGAAGCCTTGCTCGATGCCCTGCTTGATGGCGACGTCGTCGAAGTTCTCGGACCCGACGTTACGTATGGTGGTGAAGCCGGCCTCGAGCGTTCTCTTCGCATTGGCCACGCCGACGACCGTCCAGAAGTTATCGGTGAACTCGAGCCCGCGGTAGCCGGAATAACGCGGATCGCTGGTAATGTGAGTATGCATATCGATCAATCCCGGCAAGAGTGTCATGCCCGGCAAGTCGATGCGCCGGGCCCCGCTCGGCACCTGACCGTCCTGCGTGCCCACGGAGGTGATCCGGCCGTCGACGACGGTGATCTTGGGGCGCGCGGTGACGCGGCCGGCAATGACGTCGACCATGTGATCGGCCGTCACGACCACGGTGTCCCCGAGGACGGGTGCCGCGGCGCCCGCGAACAGCGCTGCCGCCGCGAGAATGCAAAAGCAGACTTTCGAGCTAGGCATGGTATCTCCCTGGCTTTTTGGAGTTATTGCGCCGAAATTAGCACAAGCTCGGCCGGGTGGCTCGCGGCCCAGAGCGGGAACTAGAATGAGCGCGTCCGAGCTGAAGGCGCCGAGGTGGTTAGCATGCAATCGAAAGTCGTGGCGATCCTCGAGACCCGAACGGGCGAGCATCTCGCCGAGCTCGTCGCGCGCGGCGGAGCGACTCCGCTGCTGGCGCCCGCCCTGGAAGAGGTGTCGGATGTGGAGCCCGCAACCGTGGCCGCCCTGCTCGAATCATGGCGCTCCAACCCGTTCGAGATGGCGATCTTTCAAACGGGCGTCGGGACGCGGGCGCTGTTCCAAATGACCGATGCGCAGGGGTCCACGCCGGAGCTCCAACGCCTGCTCGAGCCGGCCCTGGTCGTGGTGCGCGGCCCGAAACCGACCGGCGAGCTCAATGCGCGCCGCGTGCGCATCGATATCCGCGCTCCCTCGCCGTTCACGACCGAGACCGTGCTCGAGGCGGTAGCGGAGATTTCGATCGCAGGGCGGCGCGTACTCGTGCAACGCTACGGGGAAGCAAATCGCAGACTCTGCGCCGCTTTGGAGCTGCGCGGCGCCTCCGTGCATGAGATAGCCACCTATCGATGGGCATTGCCGAAGGACACCGGGCCGCTGATGCGGCTTCTCGATGAGCTCGCGGCCTCGCGCGTCGACGCCGTGATGTTCACCAGCGCCGTGCAAATCCAGAATCTATACGCTATCGCCGAGCGCGCGAACCGCGCGGGCGATCTCGCGCAGCATTTGAATACGCTGATCGTCGCCTCGATCGGGCCGGTATGCACGCGGGCCCTCTTGAGCCGCGGCATCACACCGACTTTCGAAGCGAACCCGCCGAAACTCGGACCGTTGGTGGCCGGTTTGGCGGCCGCCCTGAAGCCGCGGTGAGCGCTCACGGCCCCGCGTCGCGACCGCCTCAAAAGGCTTTCACGCTCTGTAGGCTCGCCACCGACAGCGCGGCGGCGGCGAGTCTTACAGCCGACACCTCTGCGCCGCGTCAATTGGATTGGTCTCGCCGTGGTATAAATTTCTGCCCCAATACTCGTCGCAGGAGAGAATGCATCATGGAAAGCCGTACCGAGAAGCAGAACGGAAATACCAAGCCTTTCCTGACCGACGTGAAGACCCTGCGAGACCGCGCCCGCAGGCACATCGCTGAAGGGAGCGTGACGCCGAATTACGAGGGGGACGTGCAAAAGACCATTGAGATTTTGCAGGCCGTCCTCGCCACCGAGATCGTGTGCGTCCTGCGCTACACGATGCATGCGATTGCTGCCTCCGGCATTTCCAGTGAGGGCGTGAAAGCGGAATTCGCAACGCACGCCAAGGAAGAGCAAGAGCACGCAATGGAAGTGGCCGAGCGCATCAACCAGTTGGGTGGCACGCCGGATTTCAACCCAGCGGGCCTCGCAAGCCGTTCGGCGTCCGAATACGGCAGCGCCGAGACGCTCGTCGACATGATCAAGGAAAATCTGGTAGCCGAGAGAATCGCGGTGGAGCACTACCGCGAGCTGATCCGTTACTTCGGCAATAAGGATCCTAGCTCACGGCTCATGCTGGAGCGCATCCTCGCCGTCGAGGAAGAGCACGCCAACGACATGCACGATCTGCTGGTCGCGCACGAAGGGCGGCCGATGCTGCCTCGCTAGGAGGCTGCCTCGCTAGGAGTACCCGCCGACCGCCGACGGGTCGCTCGCGGGGAAAGTTTCCTCGAGCGCCTCGTCGAGCAGGTCGCTCTCGTGTTGGCGGTGGCCGTCGTCCCCCGCTTCCATCGGATGCTTCGCCATGTAGCCGGCGGCATAGGAGCACGCGGGCACAACCTTCCATCCCTGGCTGCGTGCGGCCGCGAGCGCAGTTCTCATGAGCTCACCGGCGATGCCTCGGCGCGCGATCGGTTTCGGCACGCCGGTGTGAATGATGGTCATCGTGTCGCCGTCGAGCACGTAATCGAGCACGGCGCGCTCACCGTCCACCTCGACGGTGAACTGGTGGGCGGCCGGGGCGTGCTCGATCTGCACCGCTAGCCCTGGGGCGGCTTCTTTTCCTCGGCCGGATGGGCCGGCGCGGCAGGGTGAGGCGCCGGTGCGACCGGATGCGCCGCGGCAGGGTGTGCCGGCTCTGCAGGATGCG